>Ga0307991_1000971_pt1 | contig 20548 bp, 19 predicted proteins | sample EllFjometagen131_FD_203146 | JGI IMG/M metagenome (GOLD analysis project Ga0307991, IMG submission 203146) | Marine microbial communities from Ellis Fjord, Antarctic Ocean - #131 | ecosystem: Environmental > Aquatic > Marine > Unclassified | place: Southern Ocean | collected 2014-10-08 | reverse complement strand
AAAGCTGTGGCATTGATACCAAAATATTTTCCTTCATTAGCGATTTTAGTGTAATATTCTGTCGCATGTAAGAGGAATTTTGTCGGGATACATCCGATGTTCAGGCATGTCCCGCCGAGAGCTTCGCTTTCTTCGACACATGCTGTTTTTAGACCAAGCTGTGCACAACGTATTGCGGCGTGATATCCTGCTGCCCCTGCACCGATGACGACTACGTCATATTTATTTTTCATACCATGTTCTCCTTAGTTTTATATATTCAGAAGAAGCCTTGCAGGGTCTTCTACAGCGTCTTTAATGTTTGTTAGGAACGATACGGCATCTTTGCCGTCAATAAGACGGTGGTCGTATGTTAAAGCTACGTTCATCATAGGCCTTATGACGATATCATCATCGACGACTACTGGGCGCTTAGTTATGCTGTGCATTCCGAGTATTCCGCTTTGCGGTGGGTTTAATATCGGTGTGGAGAGCATAGAACCGTATATCCCGCCATTAGTTATAGTGAAACCACCGCCTTGGACGTCATCGACCGATAGCGTCGCATCGCGAGATTTGTCGGCAAAAGCTATGATGGCGTGCTCAACATCGTAGAAGGACATACTATCGCTGTTTCGCAGAACAGGGACTATAAGGCCGCGATCGGTAGCAACAGAAATACCGATATCATAATATTCCCGCTGGACGATCTCGTCGTTGTCAATATATGAATTAAGGATAGGAAAAGCTTTTAGCGCTGAAACGGTTGCCATGACGAAGAATGACATAAATCCCAGCTTAGTACCGTGCTGCTTGGAGAACGATTCTTTGTACTTATTGCGCAGGCTTATGACAGCAGACATGTCAATCTCGTTGAAGGTCGTCAACATTGCCGTCTCATGCTGTACATCTAGCAATCGTTTAGCAATCACTGTACGGATATTCGACATCTTCTTACGCGTCTCCCTACGTTTTTTAATCTCTGGAGTCTTCTGTTGTACAGATGGTGCTGCCGCCTTCTTTTTAGTCGATGGTGGAGATTGCGTTGCGGCCTCAGCCTCTTTTTTTGGCGCAAGAATGTCCTGAAGGAACTGTTTTTTTGACATCCTGGAATTAATAGTACTGTTATCAATATCTTTAAATGATTGGGGTGTCTTTTCTTCTTTCTTAGCGTTCATATTAATCTCTTGGTGAGAAGGTTTTTGATGAGATTCTCCCATGTTTGGGACTACTATCGTTGATTTCATCCTCTAACTCCGTGTGTTATGGGGAAATCGGAAAGTTTTTGTTCTTGACCGCTCTCGAAGATGGCCTTAATTATCGCAGAAAACTCTTTCTGATGGCGGGCGAACGATCCTGCTGCTGGCGAAGCGCTGCGCTCTCTTCCGATATATAAGAGTTTTGTTTTCTTTGGTAGCTCTTTCTGTAATATTGGTCTTATGAATTCCCAAGCGCCCATATTTTTAGGCTCTTCCTGAACCCAAATGTATTCCTTGATGTTCTTGTATTTCTTCAGGATTGAAGAGAACTTTTTGCTGTTGAAAGGGTATAGCTGCTCGATCCTTACTATGGCGATATCTTGCACATTCAATGATTCACGTTCCCTGATAAGGTCGTAGTATATCTTGCCGGAACATATTATCATCCGCTTGGGTGATCGCGCCGCTGTTGGATCTTCAAGGAACTCTTGGAAGGTTCCATCGGTTATATCGTTTAGGCTGCTGACACATTCAGGATTACGCAATAACCCCTTCGGAGTGAAGATAACAAGTGGCTTCACAATAGGTTTAAGCGCCTGTCTTCGGAGAAGGTGGAAAAACTGTGCCGGTGTTGTCGGGTAGACGATCTGCATATTGAAATTGCTGGCCAGCTGAAGGAAACGTTCTATGCGCGCTGAAGAGTGTTCTGGACCTTGTCCCTCATAGCTGTGAGGTAGCATCATTATGAGATTGCATCGTTTCTTCCATTTTTGTTCTCCCGTAGTGATGAATTGGTCTATTATCACCTGTGCACAATTGCTGAAATCACCGAACTGCGCTTCCCATATTACGAGTGCTTTAGGATAAGCGTTGCTATAGCCATATTCGAAGCCTAGCACTCCATATTCTGATAGGGGAGAATCGTATATCGAAAATAGCCCTTGGCCGTCGGCCAGATGTTTTAAAGGGAAATATGGGTGCGACGTATTCTGGTCGACCCACATAGCATGGCGGTGGCTGAACGATCCGTGCAGGGAATCTTCCCCAGAGATCCTTACGTGGGTTCCGTCCATAAGAAGAGAGGCTAGGGACAGATGTTCTGCCATACCCCAGTCAATTACCTTCTCTGAAGATGGTGTGTGTATCATCGAAAATCTGTTCGTGATGACGCGTTCGAGTTTCTTGTTGATGGCAAAGCCTTTGGGTATCCTACAGAAATGTTCGGAAGCCCTGATTAGTGTCTTGGCATCGACCCCGGTCTGTATAGATTTAAACAGCTGTTCCTCTGCTTCTATAGCTTCTTTATGTTGTATTTTTGAAGATGAAGACTCTGGTGCGGAGCTTGCAAAGGTTTTGTTTCCTTTTAGTTCGCGTTGTAGGGCGTCTTTATACTCCTGTTCGAGCTTCTGCGCCATGAATTTTTCCACAACTCCCTGTCGTATAAGCTCGTCGCGGTATATTTCCCTTATCGGCTTTTTTGTATTGATAAGCTTACTCTCAAGTGGCTGTGTGAAGGAAGGTTCGTCGTTATCATTGTGTCCCCATTTCCTGTAGCAGTTAAGCTCTATAAAAACATCACAATGGAATTTCTGACGTAACTCCACGGCGAGGTTTGAGGCATATATGCACCCTTCTGGGTCTTCGGCATTGACGTGGAAGACTGGAGCTCCAAAGCCGTGGGAGATGTCTGTGCAATATCTTGTTGATCGTGAGTTACGCGGAAGGGTCCTGAAACCTATCTGGTTGTTTATGACGATATGTATTGTTCCGCCTGTTGAATAACCGGGAAGGCTGTGCATCTGCATGGTCTCGTATACTATTCCCTGACCAGCAATGGCGGCATCGCCGTGTATGGCAATAGCTGTGATCTTTTCTTTATTTTCATCTTGTCGCTGCACCTGCCTGGCAAATGTTTGCCCTTGGACCACTGGGTTTACAGATTCTAGGTGACTTGGGTTGGCCGTAAGACCGACGTGTACTCTTTTCCCGCTGGTAGTGATGATATCGGAAGAGTACCCCTTGTGGTATTTGATATCGCCGCTACCCTCGAAGCATTCAGGGATATAACTTTCTTCGAATTCCGTGAAGATGTCGGCATATGATTTGTTGATGATGTTTGCCAGGACGCTTAGGCGTCCACGATGTGTCATCCCTATGATGAATTCTTCAAGACCTTGTTCCGCCCCGGTCTCTATTATCGTAGCAAGGATTGGTATGAGCGTTTCTCCACCTTCTATAGAGAAGCGTTTTTGTCCAGAATATTTGGCGTGCAAAAATGTTTCGAATAACTCGGACTTGTTAAGATATTGAAAGATCAGCTGTTTTTGCTCGATGGTTAGCGATGGTTTTGCGCGTGATGGTTCTATATGTTTTTGAATCCAATGCTCCATTTCTACGCTTTGTAGTCCCATATATTCGAAGCCGATCTTATGGCAATATATTTCTTGTAGTGTGACGATGATATCGCTCAAAGGTGCACGATCTTCATCAAGAAGGCCACAGGTCGGAAATTTTTGGGAGAGATCTTCCTTTTTGAAGCCGTGGCTGTTGATATGCAGCTGACGAACATCGGCAAGGCGTGGAGGGTGTGTGGCGATGGGGTTTACATCGGCTAGAAGATGTCCATGGGTGCGGAATGCATTGAATAGTGTGAAGACTCTGAAATCGCTGTCGATGTGTATCTCTTCGACGTGTACCGCCGGTGATATTGGCACTGAAGTTCTAGATTCTTGTTGTTTAGTACTTACAGCTATAGGCTTTTCATTCTTCGCAGCTTTGATAGGGGGCGCTTCGAGATCCTTAAAAAATCGTTGCCATGATGCTGATAAGCTTCGCGGATTGGTCGTATAATCGGCGTATAACTGTTCGAACAGTTCGATATTTGTAATATTTATATTGTCGTCACCCATAATATTCATGCCACCATTTGAAACAGTATTACCTTATTTCTAACTCCAAAAGGAAATATTTTAAAAGGTTAATTTTGTTTTTTTTGCACCGGAGGTCGATAAAGATTGCCAAAGGTCTGTGATTTTTTTATTGTAATTTTTATGAGAATATGCTTTTAAAAAAAGCATAGAATTGGTTAAATGCTCGACCTTCAGGGGTAACTAGATGATAATCAACATAATATAGGTACAGTAATGGCGATTCGTAGTGAACGGTTAAAAAAATATGAAAGCGAGCTCGAAGATCTCGAAAGATGGTTTAAGCTCGGACTTGTTCCTAAAAAGAGTGAGGGAAAACATCTCAATGAAATGGAAACTTTGAAAAATAAAGTTGCTAATGAGAAGGATCGACTGAAATTCCTTAAGGAAAGTGGCGAGGTCGAAGAGTATATAACTCCGAAACGTTCGGCATCACGTCCGGCATTCTCTGATACAACGTCGCTGAGCGATCTCGATGTTGGTAATCACAGTTCTTCAGATTTCGATGCCGGTAGCACCGCAGAGGAAACTGATAGCGATTCCGACGATGATAAAGGTGAAGAAGGGCATGTGGTAGAAGAGGATACCGATACCGATGATGATCCTTTCAATGACAGGGGACGTTTCCATCGAGGTTGGGACCGCGACATTATGGATCCAGAGTCTAACGAATGGTAGTAAGCGGGTGTGGTGAAGAGTCATGCGACACATGTAGTCTGTATGTTCATGTGCCTTTCTGCTCATCAAAATGCCCTTACTGCCATTTTTATTCTATAGCATCGGCTGCTGATAGTGCTCTCGATGCTTTCATGGAAGCTCTGCATCGCGAATGGGAGCAAAAGGCTCCTCAGCTTAGTGAGCACAAACTTGTAAGCATATATTTTGGAGGCGGTACGCCGACGCTTCTTGGTCCAGAAAGGATCCGTACGCTTTTGGGATGGATTGGTACTGCGGCGGAGGTGACCATTGAAGCAAATCCTGAAAACCTATCGGAGAATACCGCTGAAGGGTACCTTGAGGCAGGAGTTAACAGGCTTAGCGTTGGTGTTCAAGCTCTCGATGACAACATGCTGAAGGTTCTAGGACGACTGACGACGTCGCAGCGCATTATCGAAGCTATCGAAAGCGCTGCCACCGCTGGCTTTGATAATATCTCGGCGGACCTGATGTTCGACTTGCCTGGCCAGAGCCTGCAGGTGTGGCAGGAGACGCTGCAAAGCTTGATTGCTCTGCCATTGACGCATGTGTCGCTGTACAATCTTACCATAGAGCCTGGAACAGCATTTCACAGAAGGGGCGATGCTATTCTTAATAGCATGCCTGGTGATGATGCTAGTACGATGATGCTACATCTTGCTGACGGTATGCTACGCAATGGAGGATTCCGACGCTATGAGATTTCGGCATGGTGCCGCAATAATCTGATCTCTACGCATAATGTCGGCTATTGGACAGGCAGGCCATTTCTTGGACTTGGACCCTCTGCCTTCAGCTATTGGGATGGGAGACGCTTTAAAAACATCTCGAATCTTAAGGAATACTGTAATGGTGCTACGGTGGATTTCGAGGAAAAGCTCTCGGATGATGCGCACCGACGAGAGATGCTGGCGGTGCAGCTAAGGCTTATCAATGGTGTGGACCTTGATTCGTTCCAGAGACGTTATGGTGGTCTTGCGACTAAGACAGTCTCGACGATAAAGCGTCTGATAGATGATGGGTTGCTTACAGCGTCTGGAGCCGTTATAGCGCTATCCCTTCGAGGGCGCGACTTCTACGACGCTGTCGCCTCCGAAGTCGTCTGATTGCTTCTAGCTACTAGCTAAGAAACAGACTTTCCAATATCATCAGGTGTGTCCTTAGCTTTTGATGACGATAGCTTTTTTTGCTAGTTTGTCTAGTTGATCAGAACTAAGTAGCATTTTGTCTAGGTTGATGCTTACTTCTTGTCCGTTTTCCAGATTTTCGATCAGAGTGTCTATCAAGTCATCGCACGTACTTTTACTCCAAGATACGTTGCTAAGGTCTAAGATAGTTATTGTATCTTTGAATTCCCCTAATTCTTTTAGTAGTTTTTTCCGTATCGAGAGCGTGTCGTTATCTGTCATTTCCCCCAGAGCAGGACTTTCTATTTTCGGATCTGAAAGTTCAGTAATGAGACTTTTAACTTTTCTATCTTTTGTTTTTGTTTTTTCTTTAATTTCCTCAGTTGTGGCTTCCGTAAATGTCTTGTCTTTAGGAAGGTACAATGTACCGCTTATTACGATTTCACAGAGGTTTGTTAATTCTTTGTTTCGGGAAGTTCCCATTTTACGCAAAAACGCATCCACATCTCTAATTTCAACCTTTTCGTCGATTTCAAGTTTTTGTATAGTTGTGGATACGTTTTTGATTATCGACTTCATAAAAGCATCGTTTTTAAGTGGGGTTCCCTTGATTGTTAAGCTTTTTAGCGTTGTGTTTTCTTTAAGCGATGATGCTATTTGTTGAAAACCCTCGCCAAGCTCTCCGTTTTCTTTGTTGTCCAAAAAATTTGGGTATTGCGGATACTCAAGACCATCAAGCGTAACATTAGACGGTTGATTATCTCCAAAAGCATATTTTAATTTGGAAGATGTTATGTTGACTTTGTTTGCTACTTTTTCAGTTATCTTGTCAAGCTGTAGTCGAGTGAATTGTGTCTTGTCGATGTCGATGTTTACAGTTTGCCCTTCTCTCAGACTGGCTATTAGAACATTCATCAATTTGTCGCACATATCTGCATTCCATGATATGCCCTTAAAGTCTATGGTCGTTATTTGTTTTTCTTCTTCATCTATGGTCGTTATTTGTTTTTCTTCTTCATTTATGGTCGTTATTTGTTTTTTTTCTTTAACAAATACATATCTTTCCTGCCCGAATACTGCTAATTTGACTAATACTTGTTTCCATGAGTATGTTGACATGATTTTGTTGCTTTTCAAGGTTACGGTATTTGTTTTTTCGTTTATTATCTGTTTTTCGAGGTTCAGGATCTCTTCTATTTCCTCTTTCCTCTTTATCTCGCATAAACATAGTGCTCGTAATTTCGTGCCTTTGTGTATCGCTCCGAAGTTTGTGCTAAAAATATTCGCTATCCCTCTGCCAAACTTAATGATACCATTTTTACTCTTGGCATCATAATACGTCATTTTGGCGCCAATGAAAGTCTTTAGATTGTTCGATTCCTCAGTCAATTTTTCTGAGTTCATCTCTTTAAATTTTTGTTCTGCTATTCTATTGACGATCTTGTTGATGGAAAGAACTCTGGAGCCTTGCTCAATTCCTGCTTTTATATTGTCTATAGTCTTTTTTGATATTTCAGACGGGTTTTTCATTAAAGTCTCTAAATCGTTGCGGTTCTGTGGAGTATGTATGTTCCCGCTTGTTGAAACCATAATAATTCTCCTCATTTTGTTTGCTAAGCTTTTGCCCCTTAATAGTCATTATAGCACACTTCGCAATTTTTAAAAACAGTTCTTTAAAAAAATAATTAGATGGAGACGACGAGATGTTATTTATGGCTTTACATGACTCCTCCGTGTGTTTTTCTTGTGAAGATCTGATGCTATATTTTAATATCGATGATATTATATTCTGAGAATTTCTTGAACTTTCAGAATTAATGGAAGATATTGATAAAATTTGTTTTGTCGCGAAATCTAGATAAGAATTCTGTGGTAAAAGAAAACCAGGCTTGTCAAGCCCTGCGGACTTATAATTTTTGATTCTGCCTCGTTGCAATCATAATGCGAGGAGGATTCTTGCGTTATTATAAACCCCGGTTATGTGAAAAATTTCTGTTCCCGGGGTTATAAAAATTGCTATAAAGTGGGAGTTTTTGGAAGACCTGTAACTTTCTTGTTTTCGTCGTCTTTCCAACGGCCGAGTTTACGCAACATATCGACTCTTTCAAATCGTTTCAAAACATTGCGTTTTTGACCGCCTTTGCCACTCTTGCCATAACTAGGGTGTCTTGACATATTTTATACCTTTATTTAGCGTGAGTTCAAATTATCTTGTTTTAGCAATAAATACCTGTTTCGCTACATCTCCTTCCAGAGAGTTGTCGAGCTGTTTGAACCCTATTGGCAGCTTGTCTTTCAGTGAACCAGTTTTCACAGAAGGATTTTTCCTTTTGTGTGGATATTTATGGCGTCGCTCTTCTTGTTTTCCTAATCTAGTCATACTTATAACCTCCTAATAAATAGAGATAAATTATAACCTACGTGGCTTAAAACTTTCAAGAAGTTTTGTCGCCAAAGTCTTCAGATTTTGATCTTTCAGTGAATTTTTTTAATGTGTCAACAGATGTGGGATGTATAACGCCACATGATATGATGAATTTTATGGCATCCTCGACTTCGAAATCAACGTATATAATATTCTCTTTTTTACACATCAGGAGGTATCCTGATGTTGGGTTCGGGGTTGTCGGAACGAACACTGAAACAAGAGTATGATTTATAGCATCGGAACATGTGGCGGGTGCAGTTCTCGTTATAAAACCTATGCTAAAGCTTTCGGGGTTTGGGAATGGAACCATTACCACTTGCTTGAAAGATTTAAATTGGGAGTCGAAAACAGTCTTTAGAATCTCCTGAGACGTCTTATATATTGTGTTGATAAAAGGTATTCTATGAAGGATGTAGTCGCCTAAACGTATCAGTGTGCGGATGAAAAACCTATGCGCCAGAGCTCCGAGCACGACAAGCACAAAGAATATCATTAAAAGAATAATAATTTGACTACCTATATGGACGACCTGCTGACCACTCAAGAAAAGGAACGAAAAGTTCTGAATGCCGTGAGCAAAAAGATATCCCTCGACTATTCCTATGAACGGTCTTGTAAGAATATTCATAAAGAATATTACGACTCCTGCAGTAAATAGCAATGGGGTGAGGATGACAAGTCCTGTGATAAAATATTTTTTCATAGTGTTTTTTACTCGTTTTTATTTTTTACTATAATGGCATAACATCAATAATTGATGACATGCCCCAGTTTGATGCTATACATTTTTTCGTTCAATAATTATTTTTTCGGGCTTGTCGACGATCTTTGTTGTCGGTACCTTGCCAACAAGATTTATGCTAATATATAATATTACCGTTTCTATAATAAGGGGGAGGACGGTTTTTCATATCACTAAGCGCCAGCGCGATTCTAGGGTGATCAGGTCGATGCTTAAGAGGGTAACCGATAAAGTATCGCCACAGCTATGTCTCTTGCCGTGGCGACGACCTGCTAATGAGACGTCTTTGGAATCGAATAAATAATAATCGTCTTTTAGTTCAGAAACATGAAGGAATCCTTCAATCATATAATCTGTAATCTCAAATACAATACCTTTTTCATTGACCCGTGTTATCGTTGCGTTATACTTTTTGTTTGGCGATGTTTTGAGCTCCTTGTTAATAAAACGAAACTTTTTCTGTAATGTTACACTGCTTTCAGCACGAGCGCTCACGCGTTCGTGGTCAGAACAATCTTCAGCAATACTCTGGATATCTTTTTTGCTGATTCGTAACGCGTCGTCAAAGATAATCCTCTGCACAAGGAGATCGGAATAGCGTCGGATCGGACTGGTAAAATGGCAGTAATATTCTAGACATAGTCCGTAATGACCAATATTATCGGACGAATAGTATGCCAGAGGAAGGCTTCGTATGAAAAATATAGAGAGCTGTCTGCTGTGTGGAGTTTGTGATGCTATATCGAAAAGCTTTTGCAGATCGGCAGGGGAGGGGTGAGAGGGAATGTGAAATCCATATGCTTGTACCAGAGTCGCAAAGTTTTCTAATTGTATTTCTTTCGGTTCGTCATGTATGCGGTATGCTAGATTTTTTCCTGTTTTATTAAGATGTGTCGCTATGATTTCATTAGCCTTCAGCATACATTCTTCAACGAGTTGATGGGTAATGTCGTATTCGATAGATTCCAGTTTTTGTGGATCACCATCTGAGTCTAGAATAACGCGTACCTCTGGCAAGGAGAATTCTATGCTTCCACGTTCGTATCGCTTCTTCTTGAAGGCTTTACAAAGCGTCACAAGATTCATTAACAGGTCTTTGTGTGACGATTTTTTCTTGTTATCGAGAATATCCTTCGCTTCGCGATATGTGAATCGCTTTTTGCTATGTATTACAGATCGTACTATGCGGTAGTTTATGATATTGGCATCACTATCGAACTCTACCAAGACAGACACCGTAAGCCTATTAACATTGGGACGTAAGCTGCATAGATTTTCTGAAAGCTTTGGTGGAAGCATCGGAATGCAACGACCTGGGAAATAAGTTGAATTGCAACGCTTACGCGCTTCTTGGTCAAGGGCAGACCCCTCCTCAATATAATGAGCAACGTCGGCAATATGAACACCAAGGTGGAGATGCCCGTTACTGTCGTGCTCCAACGATAACGCGTCGTCAAAGTCCTTGGCGGTATCCGGATCAATTGTTACACATTCCAGTCCTCTTAGGTCTTCACGACCCTTAAGCTCTCTGCTTGTCACTCGAGAAGAAAGACGCTCAACTTCCTCAAGAACACTTTCTGGAAATTTTTCCCGGATAGAAAATTCTTCTATGGCAACATCTATATCACAAGAAGCATCCATGATGCTTCCAAAAGATCGAGAGAATTGACATAATGTTTCGTTGCTATCTTCTCCCCAGTCGATAACGTCCATAATGATGCGATCGTCTTCATTAAGAACATGTTTACTACTAACAAGAACGCGTCGATGAGATCCGAGTACTGGAACATATGCAATAGCACTGTTTTGTGATAATGACTTAAGTATTGTTCCTGTGATCTGAGAGTTTTTGCGCTTTATTATCGAAATAACGGCGCCTTCTGGTCCTTTTTCGCTAACAGTGCGACTAACGGAAACCTCAACGACGTCGCCGTTGACAGCAGTCCTGGTTCTCTGCTTCGGAATAAAGATATCTTCAGTATACGATCCAGAAACATCAGGTCGTACAAAACCGAAACCTCTGGGATGCATGCTGATAATACCTGAAATTGTAGGCATAGTTTTCGATGTTTTCGGTGTGCGGCTTCGATTTTTTTTTGATTTTCTTTGTTTTCTTGGCATTATATGAACCGGTTATTTTTTTATTGATTATATCATAACCTATATTTACATGAAATTGTATTTGTCACTATATTGGGAATTTAATTAAACTTATGAAAATTGGGGTAATTATTGCGACACTCTTTTATTCGCGAAGTTATCGATAAAGCCAACGGTCATACCAATAAGCGTTTCAATGAGTTGAAAATTGGAGACGATGAAAATCGTCAGCAAATCATTGTCGGAATCCAATGAGAAACAACTGGACGATTTTGGCGGTTGAACGCTATCGGATAATCTTTGACAGAATCATGCTAAACAAATAAACTTCTTATTACTTTATTGTGATAAAGAAGCAAAATTCGTTATTTTTAACAGATTTATCAAGAATTCCATAAAACTATCGAGGAAATGATGTTTGTAAGAAAAGAGTTTTATTTTATTAGGCATGGTGAAACAGAGCATAATGCAAAAAAAATAATTGCTGGCGGTGGCTGTGATATCCCTCTAAATACAATAGGAAGGGAGCAGTCGTTTACTATTCGTCCTTTGATTTCAGGAATTCCCTTCCGAACAATTTGCTATAGCCCTATGAAACGCGCCAAAGAAACGATGGATATTGCAACAAATGGACTATCTGTTAGTCGTATGGAAATTGAAGAGCTTCGTGAATGTATGGCTAATATCTGCAGGGAAATGTTGAACATTGAAGAGAAGGTTCCATCGTGCGAACAGGTTGAAGCTTTCATGTTGCAGACAAGAATAGGCATAAATAAAGCACTATCGCATCCTGGTCCTGTTCTTATTGTCTCTCATGGAGTGGTTCATTTAGCGATATGCCATCAAATGAAGATAAAAAATCATGAGTGGTATATCGGGAATTGTAAACTTGTACATTTTAAACCTTATGGGGAATCGGAGTGGGAAGCAAATATGCGATATGAAGGATGATAATCAACTGATAGCTTTAGAAAATCATGAAAGCAGCTCTAGGAAAACGATATCATGATTAATGAAGGAATGGAAAACTTTGCGGAAACAGAACGAATGTTTTTGCGGAAAATATCTCCTGACGATCTTGAAACTCTAGCAAGACTTCTTGTCGATCCTGAGGTTATGGAATATTCTTTAGAAGGCCCGCTTCCTTGTAAGCGCTCGAAGGAAATAATTGAGACCATGATCGATAATGACAAAAAATATGGCTTCGGAGCTTGTGCTGTTATCAATAAGACGACAGGAGCGTGGATGGGGTTCTGCAGTCTTTGGCTGAAAAAAGAAGACGGCAAATTAAAAACAGATTTCGGCTACCGCTTTTTCAAAGAATTTTGGGGTCAAGGATATGCTACGGAAAGCGTAAGTGCGTGCCTGCAATATATAACAAAGCGTTTCCCCTATTTGGTTATAAATTCATATATAGAGCCTGATAACAAGGGATCTTTACGCGTCGCGGAAAAAGTAGGAATGATATTTGTAAAAGAAGGCGTTTATCATAATCTACCAGTATATGTTTATAGGTTTGTTCATAATGTATGAATGCCTATTTACTAAGAAATCACACATCTGCCTCATTGAAAACCATTGGCTTGATGAGGAGAAGATTGCTCTATCTAATTTTTGGATACTAGAAGATAATAATGAAGAGATGTTGCATTATGCCAGTACCACACATGCATATAACGATCAAAAATATATCCCATAGCAAGGAATATTCCAATTCGTAAGGTAATTTATGATGCTAGAACACTGTGGAGATAGAAAACTATGATATGGACTTTTTTGCTAGTAGGTCTTGGGGCTGCTTTAGGTGCTTGGATGCGATGGGGGATAGGAGCGTGGTTTAATCCTTTACTGCCTATATTGCCACTTGGCACTATCATAGCAAATCTGTTCGGCGGTTTTCTTATGGGAATCACTATAGAGCTTACAAAATCACATGCACTATTATCGGAATCAGCGCGACTGGCACTGACAACAGGTTTTCTTGGCGCTTTGACAACATTTTCGACTTTTTCGGGTGAAATGGTGATGCTTATTCTGAAGCACGAATATATATGGGCAGTGGCAATGGCTGCGATTCATGTGGGAGGATCTGTTGCACTCACAATGGTAGGAATGTATTTAGTAAAATTACTTTTAGGATGGTAGCATATGAAAGGTGTATCTTTGACATTTTATTGCCAGGAATTGCGCAAGCATAAAAATACGGTACTTTATGAATGTTTTCTGAGTGTTGCGAAAAGTATGGGAATAGCCGGAGGCTCTGTTTTTAAAGGTATCGCCAGTTTTGGGCGACACAAAGTATTACATAAGGAACATTTTTTCGAACTAGCTTCAAATGTACCTGTACAAGTGCTTTTTATTGTAAGCGAAGATGAGGCTAAAAAGATTATCAAACTTGTGTAAGATGAAAATCTGCATATTTTTTATACGAAAGTACCGATAGAATACGATGCCCTATAACAATAAAAAGCAATGAAGGCTAGGCTGATGTATATTGTCCTCTTATATATAACTAAACCTGATTTCGAGTTCCAAACATTCTTTTATTCTTTTCTTTGAAATCGCAACTCACTATAAATAGGATGTCTTGAAACAAAACTCCAGAGGATCGCTTGCCATGAATAAAATTCTCTTTTTCTTTGTAATTGCCTTTATACCTATTTTATCTATTACTGCTTGTGAAAATGAAATCGAAAAGATTTACTTCACTTCGGAACAGCTCGTCACTACCGAAAATGGATTTCTGCTGATAGCTGGAGATTCTTCGCTTTCTGTCATTTCAATGGCTGTTGATGCCAAAGGGATCTTCGCAGAGGTTCTTAAACAATCGACAGAGAAAATTTATTTCGCTCCAGAACAGCTCGTTATCAATAACGGTCTATTTTTAAATCTAGGGTTATCTTTGCTTGAGATTAATTCGGTAAGCTCTGACGAACATGGCCTATTCGCAATAAGCGATAATAGGCTTATCGCAAAATATAAGCTAATCTGCAAGGGTTGCAAAATGAGCAATCCTAGGTGGAATTATTATTGTTCTAGGTGTGGAAGGCGTCTTTCGGATGCCACAAGAGAAGCTGAAAAAGGCGATTGGCGATAAAATATTAGGGAAAATAGGATTACTATGCAATCGTTTGTTTGTTAAAAATATAGCGTCTGATAGCCTCTAAGTGAGGGAATTTAAAGTAGGAATGTTATGACGTCGTATATATCGTCTGCTATCGGCAGATTCCATTGCCTGTTCGATGAGCCAATTATTTCGCCAAAACCTTTTAGGGATAATCTCGAGCTAAAAAGAAGCACTTGTAAATTACTTTTTAACTGTGTTAAAGGATCATTAGCATTTGCTATTGCTACAATTGCCGCCGCGATTCTTAACCCAATATTTGTTCCTCCATTGGTATGCGCCGCAGTTGCTCAATTCGCGTCGCAATTTATAATAGCGAAAATCGATTTAAACAATCCTCAGACTTTGGAGGAAATCAAAGAATCTATTTATGGTGTTGACCAAAAATTTCACTATCTTCACATCATAGTTTCTATAGCCATGGTTATTCTCGCACCTGTATCAGCTGTACTATCCGCAGGAGTTGGGACAGCTTTAGGGGTGTATAATGGTATTAGAAAGAGTATAACCATTAACAATGCGTAATTTTCTGATTTTGCTGAAAGAATGGAGAAGACCAGGAAAGTTAAAGTAACAGCTTGAAATGGTATCGTACGGTTGTTATTGTATATTTTGGTCGCTAAGACAGAATGGAGGTGACTGATATATGGCGTTTCAAGCAATAGCAAACTTGTCTTTGCTTCAAAGTGTGAGCTCTATTAATAACCAGGAGAAGCTGTACGCTACTTGTGGAGGACTTTTAGTCAAGTCAAGCAGTTGGCGTGGACGTATATGTCGCGTATATTACGAACTTATCGCTTTTCTTTGTCATAGCAATAAATGGGAAGAAAAAGCGTTCTTTAAAAGTCTTCAAAAGACGTACGTAATAGGTCTTGAGCAGTTTAGGGAACTTCAGATACAGATTGATCAGCATGTAAAAGAGAATAAATTCGCCTCGGATAACATATTTAAGAAAAAAAGAAGAATAAGGATACTAGAACGGTCTGTGAGTAGGGCCCAACCTTTTTTTGATAAGCTTTTCAATAATGAAATCCATGCAGTTTTTTCTCATATAGTTAATTTTATTAAGATTCAGCATGACAGTAGTCATGCAAATATTATAGAGACGCGTAAAGCATTGGATTCATATCGCATTTTTTCAGCGGTGGGGGTGCCACAGGGCTTTCCAAAGCTTTCTACTCTTTTGCCTTTATCATCAGAGTTCTCTGCGAACGATAGCTGTACGTTGCCACCTGTTCCGAAAGATGGCGCTGTTAACGTAAAAAATAAGAGCGATGTCGAAGAGATATGCGAATTAGTTACTGCACAAAATGTTAAAGTTGGCGATGTCATAAAATGTGATGACAAGATGTTTATTTTTGATCAATTGTTGGTAGCTCTTTATAAATGCTATCATTACTTAAAAGCAGGCATCCTGCCTACAAGTCTTGACTTATCATTCCTATCGAAAGTCTCCAGGGAGGTGTTGAGGGTCAAAGAGAAAGATTTAATGACGATTCTGCTACATACAGATCCTCAGCACATGGCATGGATAAAAGAGTTGAAAGCTGGTGATACTATACAATATGAAGGAAGGGACTGGGTCCTTAAAGAAGCAGTTAGAGATGATCGCTTAGAGGGCGCTTATAAGACCTTTTTGGTAGAAGATGATAAGACTCTTGTGTTTGGATTATATTGCCATGAAAATCTTTGTGCGTTGTTTAGCGAATTAATACACCTGAATAACTTGCCCAATTGGCAGAAAGAGTTATTGCCCGAGGTGAGGGGGTTCGGAACGAATATTGTTGTATATGAACGTCTTGGAGGATGGCTTAGGGATATCCGATGGGAAGAGGGGACTTATGGGCATTCTGATCAGGAAAATAAGGTTTTGCTGTCTGTAGTTCTATTGGTACGCTTATTTATGCAGAATAATGAAATGTGCCAGAAGCTGTTGGAATACGGACGCATGTCGTTTGATGGAAGAATCAAGTTTTCGCAGCTTCGGATAGTTCCATTTTGTCCTGTGCAAATGGAATACGTACTTGATAAGTTATCACGGAATAATCACATGGTATTGGCAGATTTGCTAGATGCTACAGGATTAGGAAATTTTCCACACCCTGATAAATCTGTTCGCAGGCTACACGAGGAGGCCTTTAATGCGGCGCTTAACGATCAGCTTTTTGATCCAGAGACTAAAGCTTCTGTGCTCTTGGGAGCACGATATCCCGGAGTTGAGGCAAATTTGGAGTTGTTTATTGCTCGTGTAAAGCAATTGAAGAGAGACATTGCCTTTGCTATAGGAAATACTTATGAATACTCGGAATTTTTTTTAAACGAAGACCTCATTCAGGATGTAAAGAAGTATTTGCTTAAGCGGTATCGTGAATCAAGGACTGTTTCGCTTATCAATCGGTCAATTCAGGACGATGTTTTAGTAACAATTATCAAAAAATACCGCCCACGTGTTAGTCTGGCAGCGGTTTATAGAAAGCTAAAGGAAATTACCGATTGGATTCAACATGGCGGTGGTGTTGATGAAGTGGCAAAACAATTGAAAATAGAGTTGTTTAATGACTTTTTAATCTTCAATGAAGGCCAGATTGTTACAGAATTCATACCGAAAATACATAGTATGTTGTCAAAATTTTGAAAGGAGAAAAGTTATGCGAATAGGTAACATGGTTATTTTTGCAGGGGATAATTCTTTTTTAAATAGTAGTATGGATAACCTTGGTAGGGCGATAGAAAAAGATTGTGTTTCGCGCGTTTCTGTTGGATCTCGAAATGAACTTATTATTCCAGATGGATTATATGAAGGAATTATGTTCGCATATAGGAACACATTTGGCGCTTTTCATCAACAGCAACATATTGAAGATTCAATGCGCAGGATTTACAATCTATTTTTTCTCAATATGTCTGCTTGTCGAGACCATTGTAGTAGTATTATAAGAGGACAACTTATGAAGTCCTTTTCATCGAAAGACGTTTGGAGCAACAGCGATTTTAGAAGCATGCTCAATCTAAACGATTACTGTTGCAGAGTTATACTTGGTCGACATTCGGATTCAGAAATAGAAAAAATAATTGCAGTGGCAAAAAGATATGTTTTGCCTAAAAATCACCAAAGCGAAGAAGCGTTTTCAGGATTATTGTCGGAAACGAGGATGAACATGGGCGATTTAGGATGGTTTTCTTCTTTAGAAAGTAGCTTGAAGTGTACTGTTCCAATGGTAGAACTGGAAAAAGTGGTACGAGAAGAAAAATTATCTTCGAGAGAGGATGCTGCGATAAGTGGGTTTGTCGATGCTATAAACATAGACGGTAATATTACAGACGCGTGTATTTTTAATCTGGTGAATTCAATATTCTATCATAGATATGAAAAAGAAGGTGTTACTGATAGTGATATCATTCGCGTACTGGTTGTTCTAAGAAAAAGAGGATGTCGAGCGCTGACATTACGACAGCAGAAATATTACGATTGGGTGACGTCTCTTAAAAAGGGAAGTATATTACCCCTTTTACAGGAAGATTTGCCGGTCAAAGATGGTAAATATACTGTTAAAGACGAAATCGGTGCTACTTTTGTTGAAACAGGATATAGGGATTTTCTTGCTGAAGAAGATGATAGTATTTTTTTGAGAGTATACGTCGAAACATTTCTAGAAGTATATATTAGAGCCGATCCTGATATACCGCCGTTTGAAAAGAGTTTACTACCAACATTTTTGTTTATAGATCTAAATGTTGCTATGTATCGTAGATTGGGCGCTTCGCTTTCAAATAATACGTGGGAGACTACGTCTACGGATCTTTCAGAACAAGACCACAGGCATATGCTTGCGATGAGCAATCTCGTGCAAACCTGTATAAAAGAAAACAAAATGCCTCGAGATATTATAAGATATGGTTTTTTTGACGCTTCAGGTGAAAGCATTAAATTCGAAATACTCCGTATGCAGGATTTTAATTTTGTCGAGATGGAAGGAGTGTTGCAACAATTTTCGAAAGGGAATCGATTTGTCTTGGCTAATTTAATGCGAGCGACGAGATTGTATGACTATCCCACCCCAGAAAAGTCCGTAAAAAGGCTCTATGAAACAGCTTTTAGAGAAACCATTCATGATAGAGCATTCAATCCTGCTGTTAAAGTTCCTATTATGTTAGGGATGGACGACCAAGGAATAAAAGAAAACCTCATAACATTTATTGCAACAGTTAAAAATTTCCGAGACAGAATTATAGAAACAATACGGGTAACATATGAATTCGAAGACGTCTTCACGGCTAATGATCTGCAGCGCGATGTTTGGCGCTTTTTAATCGCTCGATATTTGGAAATGGGCTCAGTATCATACGTATCGAAAGAGCTTTCTGAGAGTGTTTTTAGTAACATTGTTAAATCTGAACATCTTTCTGTGCGAAAGTCTCAGGCTGTTGAGAAGCTACAGGAGGTTTTGATTACATTAGCGCGCGAAAACATAAGTAGCCTGGACGATTTATCAAAACGTTTAGTTCCCGATTTATTTCATGATATTCACGTGTATAATGAGCCACAAATTCGCACTAAATTCATCCCTAGAATATACAAGGCTTTTGAGACATTATTCGACGATGAATCGCTCTAAAGGTGAGGCTATAGTCGATTTAGAGCATCTGTTCCGATGGGATAGCAGTGTGGAGGGGAAACAATTCTTATTTAATTTTGCATGAGCGCGTTTGCATCGTTTAGAACAGAATATAGTACCAGGTTTTGATGCAAAACGTGTTCCGCACCACTTGCAATAACTGTTTCCCATTTTTAATTACGCATTGTTGATGGTTATGCTTTTTCTAAGGATGTCCCAGCTCCTGCTGGCGGGGCAACCAATGCCAGCACAAAAGGAATCGTGACTATAGGGACTATGATATAGAGATAGTAGAATTTTCAGTCAATACTATAAATGGATTCTTTTATTCCTTCCAAAGTGTGGTGCGGTTTAAATCGATTATAGTGTTTTCTTTTTTAAACTTCCTCGTTTAAGTATTATCAGACGTTTAGGAAGTGGCGCAAAATCTAACTTTAATTTCTTTGTTTATCAGCGGCTAGGCGCATAGCTAGGCGCATATCAGGGGTGTCAATCTTTTTCGGTACAAACTCGTACGCTCGATAATTGGTATTTATCGCTTTGTAGCACATACCAGGGGTTCTCATTTCTTTAGGCACGAACTGTAGAGCTAAGCCATTTTGTTCAACCGCGGTGAGACACATTTTGTTGGTTCTTTTATCAGGTGGCACAAACTTCAGCATCGCTCCGTCTCGCTGTATCACGTTAAAACAGATATCATTATAATGCTCTACAGTGGGTGGCACATATTTCAAAGAAGAAGTGTAGGAAGCAACTGCGGCAAGACACACATCGAGGGTTTTAACCTCTTCAGGGGCAAACTGTAGAAGCCAGCCATGTTGATTCATAGTGTTAATGAATTTTTGATTTATCACGGTAAGGTGCCGCTTGGGAATCCTTATTTCTTTAGGCACAAACTTCGAAGCAAAGCCATATGGATCGTGCTTAACTGCTTCGAGACAAATTCTTTTATAACCTTTAACCGTTGGCGGAACATACTTTAGAGCCCTGCCATTTCTTTTGACCGCGGCGAGACACATTCTGTGGGTTTTCATCTTTTCAGGCATGTATTCCAGTGCAATGTTCTTTTGTGTAAACTCGGTATAACCGAGAGTAGGATAATAGTCCTCCTTGTGTCTAACTGCTTCGAGGCAAATTCTTTTATAACCTTTAACCGTTGGTGGAACAAAATGTAGCGCTCGGATATTGCACTTAACCGCAGCGAGGCACATCTTGTATGTTTTCATCTCTTCGGGCAAAGAATTTAGCATGCACATGCCAATGTTATTTTTAAATACATGTCGCCAAATCCAGAGTGGTATCATTTTTTCTGGAACAAACGTCAATATCTTTGTGATATTATACTCTTCAATCCCGAATCGACACATCTCTTTAATCACGGATTGGCACATCTTGTAGGTTTTCATTTCTTTAGGCATACGATTTAGCATGTTGAAGTCGAGTATAACTATATTGTGCCAAATCCATAAAGGTATTATCTTTTCAGGAACAAACTTCTGTATCAATTCCAAGGCTTTATCCCGCGCCGAGATGTTCAGTGCCAAGGAATTATTCAATGCCAAAGCATTATACCCGCCATAGGTATTATTATAGCTAATATCGCTTTTGCA
>Ga0307991_1000966_pt1 | contig 20601 bp, 23 predicted proteins | sample EllFjometagen131_FD_203146 | JGI IMG/M metagenome (GOLD analysis project Ga0307991, IMG submission 203146) | Marine microbial communities from Ellis Fjord, Antarctic Ocean - #131 | ecosystem: Environmental > Aquatic > Marine > Unclassified | place: Southern Ocean | collected 2014-10-08 | reverse complement strand
CTTTTCAAAACATACAGGAGAATTACCAGATAATACCAGCATCACTTCTGAAGACCTGAAAAACCTGCTTAACTCTAAGAATACTGATCATCCATTGGAAGACTCTGAGAAAGAGATCATCAAGAGTATATTCCGTTTTTTTTCAGGAACAAAAGCATGCGAGATCATGACCCCTCGCATCGACATTGTTGCCATCGAAGAAACAGAATCAATTGATACTCTGCGTGAGTGTTTTTTGAAATCTGGACATTCTAAGATACCGGTATATAAGAAAAACATTGATAATATAATCGGATTTGTTTATGCCAAAGACGTAATATTGAATCCTGAAAAAAATAGTATCCGTTCACTCCTGAGGCAGTCTAATTATGTAACCGAAAACAGCCAGATCAGCACGCTTTTAAATCTTTTTAGACGTCGTAAACGCCAGATTGCTCTCGTGGTTGATGAATATGGCGGCACCAGCGGTCTTCTTACTATGGAAGATATTATGGAAGAACTCGTTGGCGAGATTCTCGATGAATATGATAAGGAAGGTCCTACTATAAGCAAAGTGAATGATACAGAATATATCATCAGCGGTATGGTAACAATCTCAGAACTAAACCAGAAATTTGAGCTGGATATTCCTGAAGATAAATATGATAATCTGGCGGAATTCCTTTACGATAATTTTAATCGCGTACCAGTAAGATTTGATTCGTATGCTTACGGAGACCGTGTCGAATTTGTGGTAACAAATATAAAAACGAGACGTATCAATTATGTCCGCCTTAAGATACTTGCAGCAGATACAGATCAGAATTAAACTAATTATTCTCTTTCTGCTGGCTATTTCATCTATACAGGCAGAAAAGCTTACTATGTCAATCAACTATCTGGGATTGAATGTCGTAAATGTTTTGATGGAAGATGACGGTAAAACATTGTCAGTAACTGCAAAAGCAACTTCATTGGCAACGCTGGCGGCAAATATGGATAACTGTTATATTTCTGAGTACATTGATGACTATTTACCTACGAAAAGACTGAAGAAGATCATTCAAAAGGATTATGCTGAAAACCGCATGATATTATATGACCAATTGCAGAAAACTGCTTTTAGAACCAGCTATCTGAATAATGACCTAAGCAAGAACTACCAAATTCATCAAGAGACACATGATTTCTTTACAGCCCTTTTTTATATACGCAACAATCTGGATAACCCAAAACGGCTTTATCTGGATGCCAGCAGCGTGATCTGGTCTTGCGATTATCAAGTGGTAGGTAAAGATGTTATAAATTCCTGTATTGGCTCCGTGGAAGCAATCAAGGTGGAAGTATTTTTCCGAAAAATATCTCCTGAAAAAAAAGAACGCTCTGATATGCTGACCAATAATTTATTGAAAGAAGACAGAAAACTGGAAATGTGGTTCACTAATGATAGCCTGCATTTACCTCTCAAAACACGATACAACAAAAGACCATTCCCTGTTTTATGGCTGCTTAGATCTTATGAATAGGAAAAAGAAATTATATAGTTACTTATTTTTTTTCTGGCTCGTAGTAATGATGACAGTTAATGCAATCCCTGGAAATCGTATCTCACAAGATAGCATAATCTACTGGGATAAACTGGCACATGCAAGTGAATATTTCATACTGGGAGTGCTCTATCTAATGATGCGCAGAGAGAGCCATAAATCACCTGCGACTTTTCACTACCTGCTATTGGCAATAATATTTCCGATAGTGGAAGAGCTTCATCAGCTTTTAATCCCGATGCGTTCCTGCTCTCGTTTTGATGTATTAGCAGATTTTATCGGGATAACTCTTGCTTTTTTGATCTATGTGTTTCTGAAAAAGCAAGGCAAGATCAGACTTTAACCTTCTTGAGCGCAATTATCACTTCATACTTATAAGGTGGACGATCCCAGATTTCTTTGGTTATGTAATCTTGCGGATTATCCAATATTTCACTTTCTTCCACTTCCACGACTTTTCTTTCTGAGTCCAAAACCCAGTATTTTTTTGTTTTGCTTGCAGCTATTTTCTTTTCTGCCATGATCACTCCTGTTAATTTATATTCCGGATGTTCTTCAACATATTCCAGCAAGGTTGATAACCTTATATTTTGGATGTACTGTTTGCATAGTTTATCACAGCTTGCCGCGCAGACGATGAGGTCTTTGAACTGCTTATTGCGGGGGCAAACCACTAAATTCTTATTTACTTTTCCAATTCGACGCACTATTTTACCAACTTATATTTCTGCAAGACTATTTGCAGTTTTTGAAGATTTTCATCTTGAAGAAAGCAAAGCGGCATTCTAAACTCTCGATCTATAATACCCATTAATGTCAAAGCTTCCTTAACCGGAATCGGATTGGTTTCAATAAACATCACATCATTTAATTCCAGTAGCTCCAGATGAACTCTCTTAGCTTCGAGATATTTTCCCTGAAGGCAATAATGTGTCAATTCTCTTATTTTTTCAGGAACTAAATTTGCTGTTACAGAGATCGTTCCTTTAGCTCCACAGCTCATCAAAGGCATGGTTAGAGCATCTTCACCCGAAAACACTACAAAATCCCCAGGAGCATCACGCACTATCTGGGATGCTTGAATCAGATTACCAGTAGCTTCCTTGATACCAACTATTTGGCTAAATTCATTAGCCAATAACGTGGTAGTGGCTGCGTTCATGTTTACGCCTGTTCTGCCTGGCACATTATAGATTATCATCGGAATATTTACTTGAGCGACTACCGCTTTAAAATATTCGTAAAGTCCTCTCTGAGTTGGTTTATTATAATAGGGTGTAATTACCAGTGCATAGTCAACACCCATTTTTTCTGCCAGAAGTGTAGTTGCAATAGTGTTATCAATATTATTTGTACCAGTACCCATGATCACAGGTATTCTACCGGCAATTTTGCTCAAACAGTGAGTAACAAGATCTTCTTTTTCGTCAACTGACATTGCAGGAGCTTCACCAGTTGTACCACAGAGTAAAATACCGTCTGTTTTTGCCTTAATGTGCATTTCAATGAGTATATCAACTGCATGAAAATCAATCTTACCATCCTTAAAGGGAGTAATGAGTGCAACAATCGAACCTTTTAACATATTATCCTCCTGTCCGGTGAACTTTCACCATTCCATTTTATTTGACGCAACGCTTCGTAAAGCACGATCGCTACGCTATTACTTAAATTTAATGACCTGATTTCAGCAGACATGGGAATGGTGATGGTTTGAGCTGCATTCTGCTGCAAGAGGTCTTCAGGTAATCCACGTGACTCAGGTCCAAATACAAATGCATCACCCGGCTTATAGATAGGCTGGGTATATTGTTTTGCCGCTTTGGTTGTACAGTAATATATAGTTTCAGGGGACTGTGACTCCTGAATTTCAGATAAATCAGAATGAACAAATAGTTTGAGCAATTTCCAATAATCAAGACCAGCCCGTTTGAGATATTTATCACTAAGCAAAAACCGCATGGGCTTGATGATATGCAATTCACCGCCACATCCTACACAAAGTCTGCCGATATTTCCTGTATTAGCGGGAATTTCGGGCTGATAGAGTACTATTTTAAACATTGTTCATCACCTGTCGAGTGTTCGTTTCAATTTTTTGAGCCAAAGTGTTTCTTCTTTTTTCACGACTGCTTGCGTAGGATTTTTGCATTTGCTTTCATACATGGCAATATCCTCTGCAAGAAAAAGTTCCGTAATTACTTCTCCATTAACGGGATACATCCATTTTTGTTCCCACACCTTTCTTTGGAATTGCTTTTCCAACAAATAATCAATAAACCTTTTTGCTAACGCAGGCTGCTTAGATTTCTTCAAAATAGCCACATTTTCAGTAACCCTAAAAGTACCTTCTTTCATTATCACTCCGCGGATACGGTCATCACCGTCATTTTGACGATGATATCGCATCTGGGTGATCATAGCAGGAATCAAAAATCCTTCTTCAGCGAGGAAACGTCTATAGCCTTCATCATAGCTGTCTGTATATTGCAAAAAGTTTTTCTGTATGCCATCCCAAAGATAGCGAAAACCATTTTTGCCATATAACCCGGCACTGAAGTGCATAAATGATCTGCCTATCCCTGTCTTGATCGGGTCTGGCATAATGATAGCTTCAGCCCAGTGATTATCCTGCAATTCACCAAAGTTGAGAGGCGGCTGCTGGATATGTTTGCTGTCATAAGCAAGACAAAGATAGCTGAGAGCATAAGGAATGAAATAGCCTTCTTTATCAAAGAAATATTTTTCAGAAATGTATTTACGGTTTTCAGGCTCAGATTTCGAGAAAAGTCCCGCTTGTGAAAGCTCTGTGATCATTGAGCCTGGAATACTGCACAACACATCTACATTAAGTGAATCGCCATTGCTTTGCATTGTACGTACAATCTCACCGGAATCAGTAAAATTGCGAAATATTATACGGCAATCATTGCGTGCTTCAAAATACGTGAAATCAGACCATAGCTCTTTGCTGCTAAAGGGTTCTGCGCAATATACTGTTAGTTCCCGCAATCCCGGTTTATCTGCCTTATTATCGTTTTTGGCACAAGCTGAAAAGAGCAGTGTAATAGCTAAGATCAATATTATAAAACTCTGCTTCATTAAACACTTCCTACCAAAAAAGCAGCAACTGCAAAATCGAGAACAAGAATTGCTATGGACGCATAAACCACAGTATCCATGGTCATTTTACCTACGCCTTCTGCCCCACCTTCCGTTCTGCTGCCGTTATAGCAGCCCGTCATGGTAATTACTAAACCAAAGAGAAAAGCTTTTATCAAACCACCCCAAAGATTTGAGGGCATAAAGTAATTTCTCATTTCACTAAAAAATGTATAGCCATTAATATTATATTTAAATACAGAAAGAGCAAACGCTGAGGTTATTCCGATAAAATTTGCATATATTGTAAGCAGGGGTATCATCAGGGCACCGGCAATCACTTTTGGCATATAAAGAAAATCAATGGGGTCAATTGCCATACTCAAAAGACCGTCAAGCTGCTCGCTTACCTTCATCGTGCCGATCTCTGCTGCAATTGATGCTCCCACCTTTCCGGCTAAAACAAGTGCCGTAAGCACAGGTGCCAACTCGATCATAGTCGATTTTCCCACCAGAACTCCGATTAAATGCGGCGGGATATAACCATTTGTAAGATATGAAGCCTGCACGGCTGTCACAAGTCCCGTAAATGCGGAAGTAATGGTTACCAAAAGGAGAGAATCCCAACCGATCTTTTCCATCTGCTGCATGATCTGTGGCAATCGTTTCATAAAATGGGGAGTTTTTGAGAATACAGCTCCCTGAAAGCGGGTAAATTCTCCGATTGAGCTTACTGTTTGCCGCATTCGGCTCACTTTCTTTCTCCTGCATAATCACGGAAAGCAGTGTATTCTTTAATAAATGTCATTGGAATTGTTCCGATAGAACCATGTCTATTTTTACGGATCAATATCTCTGCCTTGCCTTTATCTTCGGTGTTTTCATTATATACTTCATCACGGTAGATAAACATCACGATATCTGCATCCTGTTCAATAGCACCCGATTCACGCAGATCCGCCAGAATAGGGCGTTTATCGTCGCGGCTTTCCACTCCACGATTAAGCTGCGAAAGGGCAATTACAGGTAATTCCATCTCCTTAGCTAATATCTTGAGTCCTCGAGAAATTTCCGATATCTCTTGCTGTCTATTTTCGCGATTACTGCCACTGTTACCAGCCATAAGCTGAAGATAGTCAATCACGATCAGGTCAAGTCCTTTGGCTTCTCTCTTGAGACGGCGTGTTTTTGCTCTGATCTGGTTAAGGTTTTGGAAACCACTATCATCAATATAAATTTCGCATTCCTGAAGGGCATTACCCACTCCGATGATCCTGTTAATTACTGATTCATCAATATCATAACCACGGATCATACGCTGCATGGGAATTTCTGCTGCTGAACTTAATAGACGCATTATCAATTCCTGCGATTCCATCTCAAGGGTAAAGAATGCTACTTTCTTTTTATAAGATATTGCAGCATTAAACGCAATATTGAGTGCCAGCGAACTCTTACCCATAGCAGGGCGAGCAGCCAGAATCACCAATTGACCTTTACGAAATCCTCCCAGATGACTGTCGAGATCTGTAAAACCCGTATTAACGGCATAAACATTTGCCGTCTTATTGGCAATTGCCTGGATGAGTTCAATTGTATTTTCCACATCCGTGCGCAAATCTCCAAAGGTTTCTTTGCTGGGATTTTCCAGAATCTTAAATATCTGCGCTTCTGCTTTATCAAGTACTGCTGCCGGATCATTTTCAGTGTTATAGCTCTCTTCCAAAATATTGTTACAGGCAGTTATTAACTGTCTGAGAGTTGATTTTTCTAAAAGGATTTTTACGTATTCACTAACGTTGGCTCCGCTCATCACCACTTCGGATAGATCATTAAGAAATGTGATGCCTCCGATCTTATCAAACTCACCGGCTTTCTTTAATTCGTTACTAAGAGTTATAAGGTCAATTTCCACATCTTCGCTGAAGAGTTTTTTCATAATGCGGAAAAGTATTTTGTGACTGTTGCGGTAAAAGTCCTGCTCCGTGAGAGAAGTCATCACCTTGCTCACATTATAGTCATCGATCAACATGGCAGAAAGCACAGCTGCTTCAGCATTTAGATCATTAGGTAATTGTTTTTGCAGCAATCTGTTATCGTATTGTGAATCTTTGCGTGGCTCTGCCATCAGCACTCCCTGTTATTGTTTTGGCGGTAAAGCGAAATAGTGGTCTCTCACTTTCTTCAAGTCTTCCCAGGCTGGTCGTTTCCAGTTTGGGTTACGTAGTAATGCCGAAGGATGATAGCTTACATAAGTGGGTATATCTCTAAATGTAAATGTCTGCTCACGCATTCTTCCCAATGAAATCTGGTTATTCAAAATAGTGTTACTTGCTACCTTACCTAAGAGAAGAATTATTTGCGGTTTAATTATATCAATCTGTTCCAGTAGATAAGGCATGCAGGCTTGTCGCTCTTGCGGCTTAGGATCGCGATTTCCAGGAGGACGGCATTTTACTATATTCGCAATATAAACCTCTTCCCTTTCAAGGTTGATAGCTTTGAGCATCTTAGTGAGCAATTGCCCTGCTCTGCCAACAAATACCTGACCAGTCTTATTCTCTTCAGCACCGGGTCCCTCTCCAATCAGCATCATCTTTGCATCTGGATTACCCTGACCATAAACCAGCTTTATTCTACCTGCGCATAACTCGCAATTGGTGCATTGACTGATTTCCATGCTGCGTTTTGCGAGAATCTCTGCATTTTCTTTTCGGATCTGCTCTCTTTGACCTGGATCAACTTCCACTTGCTTGCCTCCCTGCTCGTTTTTCAAAACGAAAATATCTTGAATACCCGAAAACTTCAGGTATTCAAGATATTGCTTTAATGATTTTACAGACATTAGTCTGTTCTATTCAAAAGGGTTTTCTTCTATTTTTTCGTTCGCTGGTAAGTCCCCAATATAGTCGGGAATAACGTTTAGCGCAACGTGCTCAAGGGCTTTCTCGGTAAGTTTGCCTTTGAACTGGCATTTAATGATATCTGGCAGAGCTGTAAGGCGTTCTACCTCAAGATTTGCCAGCATTAAAAACAAATAGGTTAAATTGTGTTCCTCAAGGAATTTCTCTACTTTTGGATTAAGCATATTTTCTCCTGTAATATTCTTGTTCTATGTTTTTATATCTCTTGCTGCGTAAGCTTTCTACGGCAATGATTTTCCTTATTTCCGCTACTGCGTGCTCCAGGTCATCATTAATCACCAGATAATCAAAATCATTGATATACTTGATTTCTTTACCTGCATTAGTTAGCCTTAGTGCTATCGTATCAGCATCATCTGTATTCCTATCAATCAGCCGCTTTTCCAATATATCATGGTGTGGCGGCAAGATGAACACTGTAACGCATTCTATCTTTTGTTTTAATATATTTAGAGCACCCTGGACATCAATGTCCAGCAGAATATTATTTCCTGCTTCCTGCTGCTGTTTTATAAATTCCTTTGAGGTTCCATAGTAATTTCCATGCACTGTGGCAGTTTCAATATATTCACCTGCTTCGCGTCTTTTAATGAATTCCTCTTCTGAAAGAAAGAAATAATCAACTCTATTCTTTTCACCGCTGCGCGCTTTTCGCGTAGTGGACGAAATGGAATATACGAGATCATTTTCCAATTCCAGAAGCCGATCACCAATGGTAGATTTTCCACCACCTGAAGGAGCAATCAATATAATTAGAAAACTGTCTTGTTTATAAGCCATTAAATATCTATGACTCTTCAATCAGCTTGGTATAAGCCGCTGCGTCAAGCAAATGTTCCTTTTCAGAAAGCTCAGTAAGTTTTATATGAATTAGCCAGCCGTCACCATAAGCATCTTTGCCAACGAGTTCAGGAGTATCTTCCAAATCTTCATTTATTTCCAAAATTATTCCACTCATTGGAGAATTTACATCTTCAACTGCTTTTACCGCTTCGATTGAGCCAAATGGCTCTCCTGCTGTTACTGCTTCTCCCTCTTCGGGTAATTCCACATAAACAATATCACCCATTTCCTGGGCTGCATAAGCTGATATACCAATATAGGCTTCTTCGCCTTCGAACCTCACCCATTCATGGCTTTTTGTGTAAAAAATTCCTTTTCTTACCATAAATTCCTCCGGTAATATTTTAATTGCGATTTTTCAAGCATCAGAAGTGCTGTCAAGCTTTATCAAACCTTTTTTCGGTGCTCCTATTTTCAAGTACTATGAACACAGAACTCCATAAAGAATAAATATAAGCTACATAAGCCTAATAAGCCAAATAATAGAAAAAAACAAAAGTGCTAACTGATGACTATTAGGCATATAAGGCAAGTTGCGATTATGCCTATATCATTACATAGATAGACTTTAGATGATAATCACATAATCCATGCATTAAGTCGGCGACAACATAGCACAATCTAACGAAAAACTGTTAGATTGTGCTAAGTTGTAGCAGTTTATAAGGGCGAAGAATGCAAATCAGGAAACTAAATGACGCTAACAATCTAATATGTAATCACTTATGCGTGGTTTACAAAAATGGGGCTGGTGAACACTTTTTGTAAAGTTGAACGAATTTTGTACTACTTTACAAATTATGTTCAAAAAGTGAAAAAATGTAAACCTGCTAACATAGATAAACAAATTGAAATTCTTTTTTTCTTTTTTCTTATCCGCGAAATCTGCATCTTTCTTTTACCGGAACATAGAAACAAAGCCTTGCGGTTTATATTCTTCTCTTCAATTTCTTAGAATTATCCATCATCCATCATCAATTGTCAATTAGTTTTCTTATCCGCGTAATCTGCGCCTTCCGCAGTTTAACATTCTTTTCTTCTTCTTTCATTTAATGATATGATGAAAAGACTTAGCGGAGGGAGGGGACATTATAGATAAATTTTGTTGACATATATCAAATTATCAGGAAAAGGAATTGTAATGGAGAATTTATGGAAAATGTGATAAAATTTGAAAATATCGAGAAATTATATGATATGGGCAAAGTATCGGTAAAAGCGTTACGTGGAGTATCTTCAGAAATAAAAAGAGGTGAATTTGTTGCGATAATCGGTCCTTCCGGTTCAGGGAAATCGACATTGATGCACATATTGGGATGTCTTGATACTGCATCCAGTGGGAGTTTCTGGCTTGAGGACAAAGAAATAAGCAAAGTAAAAAAAGGCAAACTTTCGCAGATACGAAATATGCAGATCGGATTTGTATTTCAGACATTTAATCTGTTACCGCATTTAAATGTTCGGCGCAATGTGGAACTGCCATTAATGTATTCCGGGATAAGTGCAGGCAAACGTTATAAGATGGCAGAGAAAGTACTTACAGATGTGGGACTTGCAGACAGGATGAATCATAAACCTTCCGAACTTTCGGGTGGACAAAGGCAGAGAGTGGCAATAGCCCGAGCGATTGTAAATAACCCGGCAATAATACTTGCAGATGAGCCTACGGGAAATCTTGATACGACTTCCGGTAATGATATATTATCAATATTTTCAGAATTAAATAATGCGGGACATACGATAATAATCGTGACACATGATCCGGCAGTAGCAGAAAGAGCAGACAGAACCATTAAAATAGTTGATGGTTTGATAGTGTAATAATATGGCAATATCAATATCTGAAAGCATAGTGGTGGGTCTCACAGATTTCTGGTCACGCAAGATCCGCAGTATTGTTACCATAATCGGGATTGTGCTGGGAACGATGTCTGTGATTGTGGTGTTGGCAATGGTAAATGGCATAAACGAACAGACGATATCCTGGATGATGGAACGTGGCGGGTTATCCAAAGTAACAGTTAATCGCAACTGGCAATATGAGGGCGATAAAAATCTGCCTGATTATTTTACATTGCGAGAGATTTTTAGAATCAAAGAGCTATTACCCGAAGCAAAGTATTTTAACCCGCAAATGAATGACTGGGGCAGAATGACTAATCTGGAAAATTCTTTTAGGACAAGGGTTCAAGGAATTGTTCCTGATTATCAATATATTGAGGAATGGACTGTTGATGAAGGGCGTTTCATCAGTCAATTTGATATTGACCAAAATAACGATGTGATCGTGATCGGCACTAAAGCAGTCGAAGAATTATTTCCTAACGGAAAAGCAATTGGCGAGTATGTGACATTCAATAACAGGCGGCTCCTCGTGATTGGCATAATGAAACATCGCTATCTCAAAAACAACTTTGATGTATCGAGTGAAAATTCACTTGATTATCTGAACTGGCGGTGTTTTGTACCTATATCAACGATGATAAACAAGATCAGCGGTGAAGATAAGATCAATAACCTGACATTAAAAGCAAGATCAGCTGATGATGCTCCTGCACTGGTGGAAAAACTTGATGAGATTTTGCTCAATATGAGGCAGGGAGAAGCGATTTTTGAAATCCAGTCAGCTAAAGAAGAAGCTCAGGAAGTTGAGAAAAACACAGCGACATTTCGGGTAGTATTCTTTTTGATCAGCATAATATCGCTATTGGTTTCGGGAATTGTGATCATCAATATCATGCTGGCAACGATTCAGGAACGCACGCGCGAAATTGGTATCCGCATTGCGGTGGGTGCCAGACGTTTTGATGTATTTGTGCAGTTTTTGGTGCAGACCGTGATAGTTACATTTATTGGCGGACTCGTGGGCACTATTGCCGGTATTTCAATTCTTAGTTTAGTAAGTAAATATATGGAATTTCAGTTGATTGCCTATCCGGAAATGGTAATCGTGGCACTTAGTGTAGCAGTAGGAGTAGGCTTCTTTGCAGGGATAATACCAGCGATAAAAGCAGCTAATCTTGATCCGGTCCAGGCACTTCATTATGAATAATTGAGGTTTTAATTATGAATAGAATCCAGACTTTTTTATCGATCTTTCGGAAGAAATTTAAGAAAGACCGCATTTTCACACAATCAGCATCGCTAACGTATGTCACGCTGCTTGGTTTTGTGCCGTTTCTCATCTTTCTTTTTTTCCTGGTACCGGAATTGCCATTTATATCCGATAAATCACTGGAAAACCTTCTTATCTCTATATTTGTACCTGACTCAGCACAGCAGATAGGCGATTATATAACCGAACTTACGAGCCGTAAGATATCTTTTAATCTCTTTAGTTTTCTGCTGCTGGTATTCACCTCATATTCGCTGTTTAAGATCATCAATGACACTTTTGACCGCATTTTAGGAGAAAGATCAACGAAACGAAAGAATATTTTAAATGATATGATGAAATTTTTTGGGATGTGTTTTGGTGGTGTATTGCTGCTGCTGATATTGATATCGAGCACCTCAATACCTATATTATTAAAATTTATTGAAATTCCCTTTTTGCAGGGAATAATTACCTATCTATCGCCTTTTTTGATAATGTTTGTGATCTTTACGCTGGGATTTTTCTTTATCCCATCTGCAAAAGTGAAAAACACTTCGATCCTGATCGGAGCTGGTACATCTGCACTGATCTGGATAGCATTTAAGTATGTATTCGACTGGTATATTAATAATCTAACCAATATTGAACTGATCTTTGGAATGGTTTCGTTTATTCCGATCTACCTATTCTGGATTTATGCCAACTGGATCATCATTTTATCTGGCGTGATTCTGGTGGCAATACTTGATGACAGAATAGAGCCAGCTCAGTTAACAGAATTCCCAGTAACCAGATACAGAATAATAATTGAAAAAGAGATAGAAAATCAGACTGCGGAAACTATCAGAGAAGAACATCTGGAATCAAAAGACCTGGAAAAATTATTAAAAAGTATCCTGAAAACTGATCAGAACAAGAAATAATCAGAAATCTGTTTACAGAAAATTTCACCTTTAAATATTGACGATCATTGCGGAGATGTGTCCGAGTTGGTTTAAGGAGCACGATTGGAAATCGTGTACCCGGTTTATAGCCGTGTCCAGGGTTCGAATCCCTGCGTCTCCGCCATTATTTATATGGCAAAGTAAAGATTTGGTTGATAATTCTTGACAGAATTTCAGCCAATAAATATTAAGAATTTTCATATAGTGCAGAAGTGGCGGAATTGGTAGACGCGCTAGGTTCAGGATCTAGTGAGCAATACGCTTGTAGGGGTTCGAGTCCCCTCTTCTGTACCATTTTTTTGCGAATTAATCCTCACTTATTCATTATCAAAATCAGTACTCATCTTTATTGCTATTTCTTTCGCTGCTTTAATGTAATCTGGAAATTCAGGGGCACTCAAAGTCCGCTTTTGACCTCCGCAAACAAGTATTCCCTTTTCTGAGAATTGGAAAAATCCCTTGAGTAGATTGCTTATATAGTCAGCTACTGAGACATAATAATCTCCTCCAGCTCCAGAAACAATCACTAAAGCAAAGCTCAAACCGCTTATCTTAGGTTTTCTATCACCACCCACAAATGCATAAAGCCGATCAATGAAAGTTTTGAAAACCCCTGTTTCATAGCCAAAATAGATAGGAGAACCGAGAATTAATCCGTCACAGGCAACAATCTTTTGATATATACCCTGCATGTCATCTTTCAAAATACAACTGATTTCCGTAGTCTCTTTGCATTTATAACAGGCACGGCAACCACTTATATTTTTGTCATAGAGATAAATCCACTCAACCTCATGATTGGCAGATTCCAGCCCTTTTGCTATCTCATTCATGAACCAGACGGTGTTACCCTCTTTATGCGGACTGCCCGATATTGCTAAAAACTTCATTTAACCTCCAAATTACCTATATATTATATTACCTATACAAAGATATGGCTGATTTCTGGCAAACGAAAAGCGATATTGCATTCAAACTTCTTCTCATTAACCTTTGTAATCTGTGCCATATTGTCACATTTGTGCCTAATTTTGGGACAGAATTTGATTTAATTTGTACCAATTTAAGCTCTTATATTCAAATAGAACGATGACAATATCCCATTATATTATTATATTGCAATATGTTAGACTTATTTAAATAATATTTGTTAGAGTTTGGAACCTTGATTGCTTTATTAAGATTCAATAATACCCCTCACTCAGAATTAACGCGGAGCTGTTAATTCTGACTTCGTCGGGCAGGAAATACTCCCAACCTTTCCTGCCCAACTTTTTTCTCCTGAACACCATTGATGCTGATTGCAGCAATTATATTGTCTATTTGTTTAAAAGTTAAGCATACTAAATTAGTGTTTTTTAGATGTAGTACTTCCAATTCAGCTAAATACAGTTGTCACATATTGATATTATCCGCCAACTTTCCAATAAATACCTTGCCTGTTTTATTTTATATCTCTAATTACATCCCACTTATAAAAATAAAAATAAAATAAAACTCGTTGAGAAGCTCTAACTTGCGATTATTATTATCGTTATTAACGATATCAAAGAGCATACTTCAGGTATGAAACAGACAAAATAAAATAATTATTGACAGCAATTCAGATATTTGTTCTCTTAAATTGTCGGTTTGAAAAACGAATTGAAGGAGATGAAAGTTGCAATTAAAAAGAAAGTACGAAAACCAAACGCGCCAGACAATAGTCAAATGCGCTGCCAGACTTTTTGCTGAGAATGGCTTTCACGGCACCGGTGTCCGTGAAATCGTTGACAAAGCAGGAGTTGCCCTTAATTCCGTGAACTACTACTTCGGTAGTAAAGAAAATCTCTTCCTTGAAACTATCAAATATGTACTAAAAGAAAAGATCCAGTTTGATCAGATATTTGATATTAATGCGGAAATCCCCAAGAAACCTCAGGATATCGCAAATTATACTAATGAAAAGATACATGGAGTTTTTAATATACTCTTTGGCACCAATCGCCGCTACTGGTATGCTGATCTGATAACACGAGCCTTCCAGGAAGAAGTTCCAGAAGCTCTTGACGTAGCCATGATCTATTTGAATCTTGTATTCAACAGCTTCGCAGATATTTATGTAGCTGCTAAGGGTAAAATGGATGATAAAGAATATTACCTTTGGCTGTCACGCCTCTGGTTTAGTATATTCGGTTGCACATTATGGCGCAACATATTTGGAAAAGAATATCGTTTTAAAGGATATGCAGCTAATGATGACAAAGAAGCATTCTTAAAAAATATGGCAGAATTAACGGCTGCCACAGCTATCGCAGAACTTGGATTACCAAAAGCAAAGAAATAGTTTATAAAAAAAAACCGGAATTGCTTAAGCAATTCCGGTTTTATTTTTCTTATTTTCGCAGATACTCTTTCAAGCCGCTACGGAAAATCTTCATAGCTTTTATTAGATCAGTTTCATTTAGGATATACGCAAGTCTTACCTCGTCACGCCCCATTCCTTCTGTAGCATAAAAGCCTTCTGCAGGAGCAACCATAACTGTTTCATTATCCAGAGAATAATCGGTTAACAGCCATCTTACAAAGTCTTCCGCATTTTCCACGGGTAGTTTTGCAATAATGTAAAATGCACCTTGAGGTTGTTTGCAAACCACATTATCAATCTTCTGAAGTTCAGCGAAAACAATCTTACGGCGTTTGTCATATTCTCTGATGTTTTTGGAAAAATATTTATCTCCGAGTGCGACGGCAGCATTTGCAGCATGCTGTTCTATAGTTGGAGGGCATAATCTTGCCTGGGCAAATTTGAGCAGTGAAGCAAGTAAATCTTCGTTATGAGTCACGATGCAGCCGATCCTTGCACCACAGGCACTATAACGCTTTGAGATAGAATCAACCATTATTGCCCGATCAGCAATTTCAGAAAAGTCTAATATGCTGGTATGTTTCAAACCATCATAAACAAATTCCCGATAGACTTCATCTGAAATGACGAATAGATCATGCTTAATGGCTATCTGAGCTACTCTCTGCAATTCTGCAGCACTATAAACAGCTCCAGTAGGATTTCCCGGATTACAGATCATAATGGCTTTGGTTTTATCAGTTATCAGAGATTCTATCTTGTCTGAATCCGGCAAAGCAAAGCCATCTTCCACGTAAGTGGTCAGTGGCACAATCTTAGCTCCTGCCCAAGTGGCAAACCCGCTGTAATTGGTATAGAAAGGTTCGGGAATAATAACTTCATCACCTGGATTGCATGTTGCCATCAGTGCAAAAAAACATGCTTCCGAACCGGCAGTAGTTACAATAATCTCATCGGGGGTCAGTTCAATTCCCTGCCGCTGGTAATATTTCACCAGATTTTTCCGGTAAAATTCCAAACCTTGAGAGGGTCCATAAGCCAGAATTTTTTCTTGATAGTTTTTGTAAACCGCCATCATTACCTTGGGAGTTTCAATATCCGGCTGTCCAATATTCAAATGATAAACACTTTTTCCTGCTGCTTTTGCAGCATTTGCCAGGGGCACCAGCTTCCTGATCGGCGATGCCTGAATGTTTTGAGCTCTTTCTGATAAACGCATACCATTCACCTCACAATTTCTTATTTTTGTAGCTACAAGTCAGATTTACCCTGTTTTCTGTCAAAGATTTTAATCTTTTCTTCCATTTCTTGCATAATATTTGTTAGTTTCAGCCTTACTTCCTCGTCATTATCAGCTCGATCCACATTGATCATTTCGCTGTAAATCACTGATATCCTGCTGAATGGCAACGGCAATCTAAATTTATCCCAGGAGTTAAATAAGATTTCCCGATTTACTTCTGCAGCGCACAAAACAATCGGTAAACCAGTAGCTTTTGCCAAAAATATTATACCATCCTTAAACTCTTTTGCAGGTCCTTTGGGTCCATCGGGAGTCAGTCCCAAGTATCTTTCTTTTGATAGTTTAATCAATTCTCTTGTAGCTTTGCCACCACCCCGAGTGGAAGAACCTCTCACAGATATGTAGCCCAGTTTCGCAGAGGCGCGTGAGATCAATTCTCCATCCTGTGACTGAGAGACGAGTACAACAACGCCTTCATTTCGATGCAAATAAAACAGCGGCAGCAGATTACGATGCCAGAAAGCATAGATGATCCTTTGCTGAGGAGCCGGATTTAGTCGCTTATAGCGCCAGGTTATACCTATTGATTTGATAAATAATGCTCCCAGATTTATTATCAGCCAACTCAATACAGGTGAAAACTTCTTTTTAGCCATTATCCAGGATACCTTCCATTAGTGATGTCACTTCTGCTGAAGCAGATTTACTGCCCAATATGTCATGCAAATGATGTAACTCCGCTTTCATTCCTGCATATTGATCAGAATCATTCAGAAATTGACGTATGACAGCAGCAATTTTTGCCGGATTTGCCTCATCCTGTATCAATTCCGTAGCAACCGACTTATTGAGAATTATATTAGGTAAACCGATCCATTTAATTTTAACCAGATAGCGTCCCAACATATAACTTATCAAACTTGTACGGTAACATATCACGAAAGGTGTGCCCAGAAATGCAGTTTCCAAAGTGGCAGTACCGGAAGTAACGCAGAGAAATCTGCAATGCTTCATCATCTCATAATTATTGCCTTTGATAATCTTCAGATTGGAAATATTATATTGTTCACAAATACGGTTGAAAAGTTGCGGAGATACTGAATCGCTTTGCGAAACCAAATATTGCAGTGCATTATCTCCCAGCTTCTGAATTGCCCCCAGGTATTGTGGTAACAGCTTCTTAACCTCATTATCACGGCTTCCGGGAAAAAAGCCTATCCATTTCTTCTCAAGATCGAGCTTCTCCTGCTCTGCAAATTGCTCTCTTGTCAGCTTCACGGTGATTTCTTCTGATATCGGATGACCGGTATAGCTGGCATTGATCTGAAACTCTTTAAAATAGTCACCTTCAAAAGGTAAAATATAACCAATCGCATCAGCATATTCACGTAATTGAAATATCCGGTGTTTTTTCCATGCCCAAAACTGCGGACAGATATAGTATAAAACTTTGAGACCCAAAGCTTTTGCCTGCTTGGCAATGCGCATATTAAGTCCCGGATAATCTACTAACACTACCAGATCAGGTCTGTCTCTCTTTAAAATTACCACAATCTCTTTTTCAATCCTCGAAAAAAATCTTAGATGCTTGATCACTTCCACAAAGCCCATCACATTGAAGCGTTCAAAGGGGAAATCACTACGAAATCCCGCCTTTATCATTTTCTTGCCACCCACACCATAATGCTGCCAGTCAGGATGTTTCTCACGGCAATGCTGCAAAACCATCGCTGCATGTAGATCTCCGCTCTTTTCACCTACCAGCCAGAATATCTTCTTTTTCATTAAAAACTCCAATCCCGATTAAAACGCTTCCCGCGCTGAAAAGTCAATACTGCTGTGATCTTTACTCATACTCATATCAAAACGCAGTGTATATAATTCATCTGTATTTAAAAGAAACCTGAATCCCAAACCCATGCTGTAATGCAGATCATTAATTGAAAACTCTTTCACTTCCGGTGCCACTTCCCCACTCTCACCAAAGAGCACAAAACCACACCTGCCAATCAAGCCCTTTTCAAAAGGAAACCAGCGTAATTCTCCCGTGATACTCGCCAGAAATCTATCTTTCACAAGTCCTTGCGAAAAACCACGAATCTCGTCATTGAGGTCTGGCAATTCCCAAAATGGCACATTACCGCTATTACCTGATAAATTTAAATTACCTGCCATTACGCACAGCCTGCCTAATTTTTGAAACCCCGCCACCTGCATACTATAATTGTCAAAATTATAATCACTACGCAGTGCTGAAGAGTAATTTTGCAATTTCACCCTGACAAGTGCTCCCCTTAAAGGGAAATAATGGTTATCTCGACTGTCATATTCCAAAATTAACCCCGGTCCAAGACACCAGCCGCCGGAGTCTCCCAAAATTTCTGTTTCATCAGTATCTGCCAAAATTTTCTCATTATTGTAAAATCTGTGTCCTTTGTAAGTAAAACCAAAATTATAGTTTTCCCAACATCTGATCATGCCAAATAAAAAGCTTAAACGACTGTTATCCAGTTCCTGTCCATTATCATTGATCTCATTACCGATACCATCATAAACGTAGGGGAAGTTATCATAATAACATGGAAACATGAGTCGGTATTTTCCGGCTTCTATTTGCTTTTCAGCTTCCATTTTAATTACGTAATTCCCCTTAATGCCACCCTTCAATTTCAAACTCAGCAGATCAGGCGGAGTTTTAAGCTCAATATCCTGCTCACGGCTGAGAAATGTAACTACTCCGCCGCCACTCACTCCGGTTTCATCTGCATAATCCAAAACCGGATAAAAATACACATTGTTTTTTTTCTCTGCTGCCAGCAATAGCGGCAACAGCATTAAAAATATTATTATGTTTCTTTTCATGCTGGAAAATTGTCTGACACCCGATTTCCAGTCAATTCATTTAACTTGGAAAGCATCTTTGCATCAGCTCCGCTGACAAATATCTTACGTCTGGTAACGGGGTTGTAATAATTGAAAATGTAGATACGGGAGACGGGAGACGGGAGAGGGGGAGACGAAGTTGCGAAAGTGTGAAAGGGCGAAAGTGCGAAAAGATTTGAGATTAATAATTGAAAAGGTAAATACGGGAGACGGGAGACGAAGTTGCGAAAATGTGAAGGGGCGAAAGTGCGAAAACTTGAAAAGATTTAAGATTAATAATTGAGACATAAAATGTAAAAGATGGGAAAATAAAATAAAATCCAGAGCAGGAATGCTCTGGAAACGTACCCAAGGCATCTCTGCCCTGGATTTTCTTCTCTAAAATTCTCTTTTCGCACTTTCGCAATCTCGCATTTTCGCAATTTCGTTAAATTTCCCGTTTTCCTCTCTATTTCTGATTATGCAATCTCAATTCCTTCCTGTTTGACCAATTGTATAATTGGAGAAATATCATCATGCTGATATTTATAACTGGAAACCAGATAGGGTTCAATCTTACTATTCACTTTGCGAGTAAGTGCCCAGATTTTACCGATCTGATCATCATCTGAAGCATTAATTTTGCTGGAAACAAGCAGTAAATCTATATCACTGGTGTCATTTTCCTCATTTCTGACATAACTGCCATATAGAAAGGCTTTATCAATTATCAGCCCTTCTGTCTTCAACAAATGCAGATATTTCTTGATCATTTCGATCACTGACTTTTTAACCATTTCAATATCTCCCTCGTTTTTTCTAAATAACCATCTACTACATTTTTATCGGGAATATAAGGGTTATAATCCGGATACCTGCCTGAAAGCTGATACTTCATTAATACTCCCAGAAATCTTTCATAATCATCACTTATATTAAGATTGCTTAATTCTATTAAGTATATTAGATTATGAGATTTTGGCGGAATACTATGCGTTACCTTCACAACTTGATATTTTATCGCTTTTTCGATAACAAGATGACAGAAAAATAATCCTGGAAGATACTTGTTGTTCTGTATTAACAATTCAGCAGTTTCGAGATCAATCTCTGTTGAGTTTATCCAGTATTCCATCTGCTTATTAACATTGATCATATTTCAACCTTGCTTTTTTTCTAAGTTGAATATCCAGATATTTTTGACAAGTTTTATTTTATTCCTGCTATCTTTTATGCTAACCTAAGAAAAAATCAACCGGAAATGTCACCCAGACAGCAACAAGTTTACCATTAGCTTTTGCCGGTTCAAACTGTAATCTGCGAGCATATTCAATAGCAGCTTCATCAAGTCCACCTGGTCCTGACATTATGGATTTTCTTACATCCACAGCACCGAATCTTCCATTAGTCAAAATTTCTAATTCCAATTCCACTGTACCCTGGATTCGTGCATCTTTTGCAAACTTCGGATAACGCAAAGGGGCTTCATTAATCTTACTCGGAGGATCATTAAAATAAACAAACCCCTTCGGTGTGCTACCCCAAAGACTCTCATCAGCAGGTGCACTATCATTAACCTCTATTTCCTTAACAACGACGTCATCAGCAGGCTCCACCCTCTGAACAACAGATTGTGACGTAACACATGATAACAAAAAAACAGTAATTAACAATACAATAACATACAACGTATTTCTCATCTTACCTCCAATA
>Ga0307991_1000964_pt1 | contig 20609 bp, 14 predicted proteins | sample EllFjometagen131_FD_203146 | JGI IMG/M metagenome (GOLD analysis project Ga0307991, IMG submission 203146) | Marine microbial communities from Ellis Fjord, Antarctic Ocean - #131 | ecosystem: Environmental > Aquatic > Marine > Unclassified | place: Southern Ocean | collected 2014-10-08 | reverse complement strand
TTAAACTTACAAAACTTACAGATAAGCAATCTGAATATGTAGATATTCCTAAAGACGGACCCTATAAACCAGAACATTATAGATATTAAATAAAAAATACAGGAGTAAATCTTAGAATGGAAAAGATCATCAAGAAGATCGAAAACAAAATTGCAGTTGTTGGTGTTGTTGGGCTTGGTTATGTTGGATTACCAATGGCTGTTACAGTCGCAAGAAAAGGTTTCAAAGTTATTGGTGTGGATGTAAGTGAACATGCAGTAACTTATGTTAATGCTGGTAATAATTATATTGGTGATGTTGATGATGCCGAACTTAAAGATCTTGTTGAAAGAGGTATGCTTAAAGCTACATTTGATTATACTGAGATGAAGAAAGCAGATGTTATTATGATCGCTGTTCCAACGCCTCTTGATAAATATCAGCAACCTAATTCATCTTATATTCGTGCTTCTGTTAATTCTCTTGCAGAAAGTGTTTCTAAAGAAACTCTTATCATTTTGGAAAGTACAACTTATCCCGGTACAACCGAAGAGATAGTTGCAGCTGCTTTTGAAGAAAAAGGTTTTAAAGTTGGAGAAGACATCTTTGTAGCATTCTCACCTGAGCGAGTAGATCCCGGTAATAAAGATTACAAAACACATAACACTCCAAAAGTTGTTGGTGGCATGACTGCAAATTGTAGTAAAATTTCAGAAATTTTTTACAATTCAATTTTAGATGCTCCAATCCATATAGTTCCAACTCCGGCAATTGCTGAGATGGAAAAGATCTATGAAAATACATTCCGGAATATTAATATCGCTTTAGCAAATGAAATGACAATTCTTTGTGAAAAGATGAATATCGATGTTTGGGAAGTTATCGAAGCAGCAAAAACAAAACCTTATGGTTTTATGGCGTTTTATCCCGGTCCTGGTATTGGTGGACACTGTATTCCACTTGATCCGTTCTATTTAACCTGGAAAGCTAGAGAGTATGGTTATCATACAAGACTAATCGAGCTTGCCGGTGAAATAAATAATGAGATGCCGCAATTCGTTATAACAAAATTAATGAAGCTTCTTAATGAAAAAGGGCTTGCTTTATCAAAATCAAATATACTTCTCTTAGGTGCTGCATATAAAAAAGATATTGAAGATATGCGTGAGTCTCCTGTTCTGGATCTTATAATATTATTAGAAAAAAATGGAGCTCAGTTTGATTATAATGACCCTCACGTTCCAACTTTCCACAATGAACTTAATGACAAACATTATGAATCAGTTAGTTTGGAAAATATTGAAGATTATGATGCTGTGATAATTGTAACTGATCATGCTGCTTATGATTATGATGATATTATTAAACGTTCTAAACTTGTTCTTGATACAAGATTTGCCTGTAATGGCAAGAAAGCTAACAATTTAGTTAGAATGTAATTTTATTGAGAGGGAATACCTTAGTATCCCCATTAATTTATGGCTACTAATAAACCGGTTGAAATTGATGAGCTTTTTGGGAATTTAGATCCCAGCGAAGGTGATTTGAAATGGTTTGTAGTTCATACAAAACCAAGATGTGAAAAGAAACTAGCGGGATATTCCAAACAATATGAAATTAATTATTACCTTCCATTAATAGAAAGTATTCGTGTTTATAAAAACAGAAAAGTAAAATTTACAAAACCAATGTTTGCCGGATATGTTTTTGTTAAGTGCAACCCTGAAGAAAGAAGACAGCTCACTATAACCGGATTTGTTGCTTACTGGCTCCCAGTGCTGAATCAAAATGAATTGGTCGGTGATTTAAAGCAGATTCATTCAGGACGTGAATTAGGTGTTGAATTTGTGCATACAGAATTCTTGGAAAAAGGAACAAAAGCTGAAATCATAAAAGGTCCATTTGCAGGTCTTATAGGATATGTGGAAAATCAAAATGATGTGAAAGAAGTGATTTTGCAGGTAACTTTGCTGCGACAGGCAGTTTCAGTTTCTGCCAGTGCAGATCAAATAAAGGTGATACGATAGGAAGGGTAAATGAAAATATTAGTAACAGGCGGAGCAGGATTCATAGCATCACATATTGTAGATAAATATGTTGAACTTGGACATGAAGTTGTGGTAGTTGATAATTTATCAACCGGTTTTAAACATAATGTGAATCCAAGAGCAAAATTCTATAAGATCGATATTCGTTCGAAAGATTTAGAGCAGATATTTAAGAATGAAAAACCTGAGATCGTAAATCATCATGCTGCTCAGATCAGTGTTCCTGTCTCTGTTAAAGAGCCGGAACTTGATGCTGAAGTGAATGCAATTGGTTTCTTGAATATTCTACAAAATTGCGTTAAATATCAAGTAAAAAAAGTGATATTCATTTCTTCCGGTGGTGCTATTTATGGCGAAGCAGAAGAATATCCTACAACAGAAAATTATGATCCTAAACCGCTTTCGCCTTATGCAATTCATAAATATGTTTCAGAAAAATATTTGTATTTTTATCATCATCAATATGGTTTGAAATATACAGTTCTGAGATATGCGAATGTATTCGGACCACGTCAAATTCCACATGGAGAAGCCGGAGTAGTTTCCATTTTTATTACAAATTTCAGGGACAATAAAAAAACATATTTCTATGCTTTTGAGGAAGAACCAGACGGAATGATCCGTGATTATGTTTTTGTGAGAGATATCGTTAATGCCAACGTATTAGCATTAGATAGAGGTGAACTTGATGCATTCAATATCGGTACAGGATTAGAAACAACAACCGGACAGCTTTATCGAGAAATTGCTTTACAGATGAATACGCAAATTGAATCTGTGCGAGAGGGAGCAAGACTCGGAGATATTAGGAGAAGTTGTTTGAATATTAATAAGGCAAAGAATGAATTTGGCTGGGTGCCTAAGTATTCTTTGTCAAATGGTGTAAAGGAAACAATAGATTTTTTCATGAAGAAAAAATAAGGAGATTGTATGCCGAAAATTGAGGAGATCAACATTAAGCAGATCAAATTACCGAAGAAAAAGATAATTACTGGAGTAATTATTCTGGCAGCAGTAATTTTTATTGCTACGGGTTTGTATACTGTAAATCCGGAAGAAGTAGGTGTTATCCAAAGATTTGGGAAATACCTTTCAACTACACAACCGGGACTACATTTCAAAATCCCATTTGGTGTAGATAAACTTACAAAAGTTAAAGTTAAACTTGTATTCAAAGAAGAATTTGGCTTCAGAACATTACAGGCTGGTGTACGTTCGAAATATTCTGCCCGTAGTTACAATCAAGAAGCAATTATGTTAACAGGTGATCTGAATATTGCCGATGTCGAATGGATCGTGCAATATAGAATAAAAGATCCTGTTAATTATTTGTTCAATGTGAGAAATGTAGAAGAGACGATGCGTGATGTTTCAGAGTCTGTAATTCGAGGAGTTGTAGGAGATCGAAGTGTGGATGAGGTTATTGTTCTCAACAGAAAGGAGATCGCAGACAAATCTGAGATCATGCTTCAGGAGAAGCTTGATGTATATAAAGCTGGATTGGAGATCGTCACGATAAATCTGCAGAACGTTAATCCTCCGGAAGCAGTTCAACCTGCCTTTAATAATGTGAATTCAGCAAAACAGGGAAAAGAAAGGATTATCAATGAGGCTTGGCAGAATTATAATCAGGTAATTCCTGAGGCGCAGGGAAAGGCTAAAAGAACAATTGAGGAAGCTGAAGGATACGCTATAGATAGAGTGAATAGAGCAAATGGTGATGCAAACCGTTTTATCCAGATGTACAATCAATATCGTTATTCAAAAACAGTAACCAGGAAGAGACTCTACTTGGAAATGATGGAGAAAGTTCTTCCTAAAGTTGAGAAGAAATACATTATTGATGATAAAGCGAACAATGTGCTTCCTCTCTTAAATCTTGGACAGGGAGGTAAATAAAATGAAAATCAAACTTATTATTATCATAGTAGCACTTATTGTTTTATTTAATGCCTTTTACATAATTGATGAGAGACAACAAGTTATCATTACTCAGTTCGGAAAACCAGTAGGTGATGCTATCACAGATGCCGGATTGCAAATTAAAATACCATTTATCCAGAAAGTTCATTTTTTTGATAAAAGAGTAATGGAATGGGATGGAGATGCAAAGCAGATCCCAACCTCAGATAAACGTTATATCTGGATAGATACATTCTCTCGCTGGCAGATCATTGATCCGCTAAAATTCTATGAGACTACCCGTTATGAAGCAAGTGCTCATAGTAGGTTAGATGATATTATCAGCGGTATTACACGTGATGTTATCAGTTCTAATAAACTTATAGAGATTGTGAAAAGTTCAAATAGAGAGATGACTTTTACTGCTGAATATTCTGACAGTAAATTAATAGATGAGGTTAAAGAAAAGATAATAAGTGGTCGTCAGGTTATTGCCCATTCTATCTTTTTACTCTCAAAAGTAAAAGTTGCTGAATATGGCATCAAATTGATTGATGTTCGCATAAAAAGACTTAATTATAATCAGGAAGTTCAAGCAAAAGTATTTGAAAGAATGATTTCAGAAAGGAATAAGATAGCTGCGAAATACCTTTCAGAAGGAGAAGGTGACTCTTCCGAGATCCTGGGTAAAATGCAGAGAGAGTTGGATCAAATTCAATCTGAAGCATATCAAACGGCTCAAGAGATCAAAGGTAAAGCAGATGCTACAGCCATCAATATTTATGCAAATGCTTACAATAAGGATCCTGAATTCTATGAATTCCTTAAAACATTAGAAACTTATGAAAAGACAATAGATAATAAGAATACAATCATAATGACCACAGACAGTGATTATTATAAGTTTCTGAAAAAAATGCAATAGATGAAAAATATATATCCAGATGAATACTGGATGAAGTTCGCATTAGAAGAAGCAAGATCGGCATTTCAGGAAAACGAAGTGCCGATCGGTGCTATATTAGTTAAAGATAATAAACTGATTGCATCTGCACATAACCGGACAAACGCAGCAAATAGCGGATTAGCTCATGCTGAAAAATTAGTTATTGAAGAAGTTATTGCAAGTGGTGAAAAGTTCTTAAATGATTATTCTCTTTATGTAACTGTAGAGCCTTGTCTGATGTGTGCTGGGATCATTATCTGGTCACGAATTGGAAAAGTTGTCTTTGGCTGTTACGATGAAAAAGCCGGAGTTGCCGGTTCTATTTATAATGCTCTATTAGATAGGAATTTTAACCACAATCCTGAATTAATATCAGGTGTTTGTGAAGAAGAGTGTTCCAATTTGATGAAGGATTTTTTTAAAAGCAAAAGAGATTAATTGAAGATTGAAGATTGTGAATAAAAATCATAAATCTTAAATCAAAAATCGAAAATTCGGAGAGTTGCCGGAGCGGTTGAACGGGACGGTCTCGAAAACCGTTGTAGGTTTACGCCTACCCAGGGTTCGAATCCCTGACTCTCCGCCAATCTTTTATTTCAGGGATGAGAACAGCAGTGTGACTTTCTGTATGAAATGCAGAAAACGCACTTTTTCTTTACCATCTACCTAAGATCTTAGCTGAATTTAATAAATTGATCTCCTCTTGTTTTCTCATTAGTTGATAGTTATTTTGAATTCGGGCTAGCTGTGTATTTTGAAAATCAATTTTAGAACGATCAAGATCTAAAAGGCTGATCATTCCTAAACGGAAATGTTCTTGAGCCATGCTGAGGTTTTCCTCTGCAAGCTTCAATTTGACTTCATAAAGATCATAAGATCTATTCAATGTTTCCAGATCATTCTGCAGGGATGTAAGTTGATGACCATAATCCTTTTTACTTTTCACATAGTCTATTTTTTGGATTTTTAAATTACGCTTACTGCGAATAGTCTTTTCTATATTATCCATAAATCCGAAAATATTCCAACTTGCTCCAAGTGTAAGTGACTGTGAATCGCGTGTGTAATCTGAATAAGCATTAATATCATCCGGGTCATTATGGACAAGGCTATATCCTATCGAGAAAGTCGGTAGTAAGTTCATAGTTGTTTGAATATGTAATAATTTGTTTGTTTTTAAAGAATATAATTTCTGTTCTAATATATTATTAGATGTGAATTCTTGTTTTTCTAAATTAACTTCAATTTCGGTTACACTAAATGCAAATCCTTCATCATCGATATTAAGGTATGAAAATAGATCCTGCCTTGATTTTGAGAGCAAATTAGTAGCTTTGTTTACTGCTATCTCGTAATCAATTAAAGATATTTCACTTTGTTTCAGTTCCAGTAGTGATTTATTACCTGTTTCATATTGTACTTTGATCTGTTGTTGGATCTTATTTTGTAATTCAAGATTGTTTTGTTGAATCTCTAATGTTTCCTGCAATTCCAACACATCTAGAAAACTTGAAAAAACAAAATAGGCAATTTGCTTCCTAGTTTCATCCAGTGATCGTTTGGCATTTTTCATTCCGTAGATCGATGTTTGAATATTGTAGTATGAAGGTTCGTTCAGGAAGAAACTTTTTGATATTGTCAGGTAGCCGCTGTTGCTCCAGTCTGTTTCGTTTGGTTCGAGGATCGAATCGTAGAACTTGTTCCTGTTCACTCCAGCTGTAACAGTTGGTAAAATGCCGTATAAACTGCTTCTGAATTCGCTTGTCGAGTTTTTCTTATTTGCAATCTCCTTCTTGATGTCATATGAATTTTCTAATCCAATATCAATTAAGTCTTCCAGAGTATACTGTTCTGCAAAACAGAACAATGGAAGAATTATTAGTATAATTATCGAAATTACCTTGTTCATTCTATCTCCTTTGTATTTTTATTCTCAAGAATCAATTTTCTCATCTATTTTTCAACTGATTTTTTCTTGAACATTAATGGTATCTTTTCATCATCAGGTGCTCCTATTTGGATCAGTTCCCAGTCTTTGTCATAATCATTAATAGCGTGCCTGATAACCGTAACTTTCTCTTCTGATGTCGGTTCTGTACCTTTCCAATGTACTATTTCCACCCGGTATTTCAGTGTTCTCTTTTTCCCATTGATCCTTACATCTATCTCTAAATTCTGTTCGGCTTCAAGGGTTGGAATGGATAATACAACCTCTCTCATAATAACCTCCAAATTACTTCATATTTATTTAGACACAATTTTGACATGAATCCTTCAATTTTATTCATATTTTAATGCTCTCACAGGATTAGCATTGGCAGCTCGAAAAGTTTGAACACCAATAGTGAGAAGAGCAATTGTAATAACGATCAGACCTGAAGCTAAGAAAATCCATATATTCATATTCATTTGATAGACAAACTCGTTTAGCCATAAATTCATAGCGTACCAGGTTAAAGGCCAGGCGATAAAATTTGCTAAAATTACCCAACGTGTAAAATCTATCGACAGTAATTTTACGATTTGAGCTATTGATGATCCCAATACTTTACGAATACCGATCTCTTTTGTACGTTGTTCGGTCATGAAAGATGAAAGTCCAAACAATCCCAGACAGGAGAGGATGATGGCAATAATTGAAAAGACAGCAATAAAACTGGCAAAAGCCTGATCTTGCCTAAATTGGAAATTAAAGATATCATCCAGATACATAGCTCTGAATGTGTCTTCTGGATAAAATTCGTGATAGACTTCTTCCACAGCTGTCAGGAAAGTATCGCTTTGCAGTTCATTTATACGCACCAGAAAAGAATAATTCTCTTCGGAATAATTCATGAACGTTGGATTAACTACTCGTCGAGTTGTAGTAAAATTAAAATCCTTTACAACACCAATTACAGTTTTTACTTCTTGAGTATCATTTTCACGCTGGATCCTGATAGTTTTACCGATTGGATCACCTTCCCAAGCAGCATATTCAAGTGCAGTTTCATTTATTATCACATTGTCGAAATTAGCTTCACCCAGTTCTGCTTTGAAATTCTCACCATGAAGTAATTCCATTTTCAAGGTTGGAATCAAGCCGCTATCAATTTGTATCTTATCGAACATTGTTCCATCTTCTGTCTTTTCACCTTCAGGAAAAACCTGGAATTTCTGCAAGGTTCCACCAGGCATAGAATTGGTCATTCCAATACTTTCGATTCCTGGCAACTGCTTTACTTTCTCCTGGTAAGATTCTAAGTGTTCATCATTCTGGAATGGTAGATCAACAACGTTTCTCCTGTTATAGCCAATATCAATATTGTTTAGATAATCAATTTGTGATTTAACAATGAAAACAGCAGATATGAGTGAAATGGAAATTGTAAACTGACCCACGACCAGAATGCGTCGTAGTATTGTAGCACTTTTGCTGGTATGAAAACTGCCTTTGAGCACGGAGAGAGCTTTGAACCCTGAAATGATTATGGCTGGATAAAATCCTGCTAGTAATCCAACTAAACTTACTGCACCAAAAATAACGAGAAAAATTTCAGGATTCTGGAGCAAATTAACAGTAGTATGCTTGTGCATAAAATCATTCATATAGGGAATGGAAATCTCAAAAATAGCTATTGCAATGATCATAGCAAAATAGGTAATGAGTAATGATTCTCCTAGAAATTGAAAGATCAATTCTTTTCGTCCACTACCGATTATCTTGCGCATTCCTACTTCCTTGGCACGTTTAGTTGCTCTAGCACTCGAAAGATTGATGAAATTTATGGAAGCAATGAAAAGCACAAATAATGCTATTACTCCAGTTGAGATCACTTTTGCCCGATCAGATCTTCCCCAATTCATTGTATCAAACCGCAGGTTTCCTGAGTCTAAATGTATATCTGTGAGTTTCTGTAAACGCGGTTGCCAGATAGAAGCAAATCCGTTATCAGCAGCATAATCTATTATCTTCTGCTTAACATTCTCCAAATCAGTATCTGGCTGCAGACGCACGTAACCAGTAAGTGCTACATTCTGCCAACTATCCCACCAAACAGGATTCCATTCCAGACGGAAAGGAACAATACATTCAAAAAATATAGTGGAATTTGTGGGAGGTGCTTCCACAATACCAGCTACAAAAGCTCCTTCCATTTCCATGAATTCAACAGGTTTTCCAATCGGATCATCATCACCAAAAACCTGTTCTGCTTTTTCAGGAGTAAGGTAAATTCCATTTGGATCTTGCAAAGGTACTTCGCTGTTTCCAGCTAAGATTTTAAAGTCAAAAACATCAAAGAATCCTGTATCAGCAATAATTGTTCGTGTATGAATTGTTTCCTCATCTTCGCTTTGTTCAACATCTGCCCTGCGAATATTGTCTCTGCCATTATTAGATACCCGTGTGCTTGCCAAAACTTCAGGAACTCCTTCTTTTATACCTGCAACTAGAGGTCCGGAAGTGATACCGTACATCAAGTCTTCCACAGATGTATCCTTAGTTAGAAGTCTGTATATATCCTTTGAATTCTCATGAAACCTATCATAAGAAAGATCGTCGTATACGTAAAAGGAGATTATCATGCAGACCGCCAAGCCAATAGCGAAACCGAAGATATTGATGGCAGAAAAAGTCTTTTGTCTCACAATATTCCTCAGAGTTACTTTAATAAAATTTTTTATCATATCTCTTTACCTCATGAATCTATTCATATTTTAATGTATTAATAGGATTACTGTTAGCAGCTTTCCAGGTTTTTAAACTTATTGTAATAAGGGCAATTGCCAGAGAAATAGCACCCGCAAAAAGGAAGATCAAGGGGTTTAGCGAAGTGCGATAAACAAAACCATCCAACCAGTTTTTCATCAGGAACCAGGCTAGTGGCCAGGCGATGATATTTGCCACAACAACCCATCGCACAAATTGCTTAGAAAGCTGCCAGATGATTCCGTGAGATGAAGAACCCATTACTTTGCGAACTCCAATTTCCATTTTCTTCTGTTCAGTGAGGAATGATGCTAATCCAAACAATCCCAGACAAGCGATGAATATTCCCAATCCGGCAAAAATGCGGAATTGCGAACCAGCTTTGATCTCTGCTTGATAAGTATATTGAAAAGTTTCATCTAAAAATTTATGCTCAAATGGGAAATCAGGGCAGACTTGAAGCCAAGCTTCTTCTAATTGTGCAATTGTTTCTGCTGTATTGTTTCCCGAAAGTTTGAAAATAATACGACTGAAATAATCAGGAATATATGCGATTAAAAGCGGTTCGATCTGATAGCTTAAGGGGAGCGAATTGAAGTCTTTTATAACTCCGATCACTTCATACTCATCATCACCAACTTTTAATCCAATCGGATTTTCTACTCTCATCATTTCTATACTTTTTTCATTTATTAGAATTGCATTTTCATCAGATTTCAAATCTTCCGAGAAATTGCGACCCTGCACAATTTCCAGATCAACAGTTTCTACAAAATTATAATCAGCAGAGAGGAAAGCAAAGGATGAACCTTCGTCAGTTGTGCTCCCTTCCCAGTTCATACCGCGCATGATGTTCCAAACTTCGTTTGGTGTGCTAGATGATCGTGTCATACTAACTATCCCTGGGATCTGATCGATAATATTGGCAAAGGTATCAAATTTTTCTTCCAGATCAGAATTCATACTCATCACGAGGAGATTTTCATTATCAAATCCCAGATCTTTTTTCTGCATATATTTCAGTTGTGAGTAGATTACACCAGTTCCAATGAGTAGAGAAACAGCCAAAGTGAACTGAATTATTACAATTATAGTGCGTAGAACAAGTCCTTTTCCTCTACTCACAAGCTTTGCTTTGAAAATATCAACGGGAGAATAAGATGATAGGATAATGGCTGGATAACTACCGGAAATAATTCCCAGAATTATAACTCCACCGATTCCCATGATAATTGTTTTCATATTTAAAAAATTAAGTGAGATTTCTCTGCCGGTAAGCTGTTCAAAGATAGGTAATCCAAGTTCTACCAGTAACAATGAAAACAAGCAGGCAAAGATTGTGTAAATTATAGATTCACCGATAAACTGAAAGATCAGTGATTTTTTTTGAGCACCGGCAATTTTCCGAACACCCACTTCCCGAGCACGTTTTGTGGCTTGAGCTGTGGCCAGGTTCATGAAGTTGATACAGGCAATTATTAGGATGAGAATTGCCACACTACCAAAAATGTAGATGTATTTTTGAGCAGTAGGATTACCTTCCACAGAATAGAGATGAATGTTTTTAAGCGACTGCATTTCTGCACCAGTTTGCTCTTCAATATGCTCCTTCATAATTCCGTCTACTTTACTCTGCACAGCTTTTATGTCGGCAGTATCTTCTAACAATACAAATGTTTGTAACCAGTGTGAATACCACTCATCCACATCATCATCGCGTGTTACTTTTCCTATATGCTGAATACTCTCAAAATTATAGTTGGTGTAGATCGGCATATCTTTGAATACTGCAGAAACTGTAACTTCACCACGGTTGTTACGAGAGAAAGTTTTACCTATGGGATCTTCATCACTGAAATATTTCTCAGCAAGTGACTGTGAAATAGCAATGGAATTCTCATCTTTCAGAGCTTCCCTGGAATTCCCTCTTATAAATTCGAAACTGAACATATTAAATATATTGGGAGAAGCGTAAAAATTATCTCTTTCTCTAAAAACCTTATCATTGTATTGTATAATGCAAGATGAGTTTGTGATGTGTACAGATTCTATTACTTCAGGAATCTCTTCCACTAAGGTACTACGTAGCGGATAAGGAGTGGATCTATTTATACTGGTTTCACCTTTCATAGTGTATTTTTTATTTATACGATATATATTTTCAGGATGATGAGCTTCGAACTGGAGTTCACCTTGTATTACCAGATAAACAATAATTGCGGTTGCAATTCCTACCGCCAGACCCAAAATATTAATTAATGAATACATCTTATATCTGGCAATATTCCTAAGTGCGACTCTTAGATAATTTCTGAACATCTTCTTTTCCTTTTCTATTTCAACAAAAGCATTCTATTTGAAGCTCTGGTTTTACCATTCACTTTTAATCTGGAAAAATATATTCCAGAAGAAACTGGTTCATTATTGTTATCTGTTCCATTCCAAGTAGCACTCATTTCTCCTCGTCCTTCGACAGATTCAGGATGACACAAGCTCGGAGAAAGAGTTTTTATCTTCTGACCTTTTAGATTATAGATTTCAATTATTGTATCATTGCTTTCTGTTCCCTTAGAATCAAAAGAAATCGTTGTGGAAGGATTGAAAGGATTGGGGTAATTTTGGATTGAACTGATCTCTGGTTTCTCAATAATGTTTGATTGATTGATCCCTGTGCCGGCTTCCACAAATTCAATCTGGTTTGTAAAAAATAAGGGTACAGCTAATAAATTATTTACTTTATCAAAATATATATCTGCAGGATCATCACTGTGATTAGAAAATATTTCTGGAGGATTTGCAAAAGCATTATCGAATTTGTAAACTCTGTTATTATGCCACGATGAAACATAATAATTTCCTTCATTATCCTGTGAAATTCCATCCAAATTATGTAATCCCGGAGATACAATTACCGATGCTGTTGAATCAGTTAAACTTACTTCCTGAATGGGGGAGTTGGTTCTATAAGAAACAACTAACAATCTATTATTTTGATCATCGAAGTATAAACCATTTGGAACATCAAGACCACTATCTGCAAATAACCAGGATTGTTCTGATGCTACATTTATCTTATAAATTGCATCACCAGTTGGATATGAAACATATAAATTTCCAGAATTATCAGAAGTTATATCATTGATATTTGTAGCTCCAGCAATATTTACGCTAAGAACATTTTCTCCTGTATTCAGGTTAAATCCTTTAACTCCGTATTCCCGGCAGGCTACATATAAAACACTATCTCTAATGTGCAGACCCGCAAAGCATTGAACATTACTAAGCCAGATACTTTGAGTTCCGGTACTATCTATTTGAACAATATTCCCATTCCCCCAGTTCGATACAAGATAACGACTATTAAGTGAATCATAAACGACACTTTCCGGTAGATTTAACAGGTTTTGACAAAAAAGGACAGTTGAAACTAAAATCATTAGAGATATAATTTTAATTCTTTTCATACTCACTCCTACTATTTCATTAAAATCATTTTGTTTGAAGTTATTGTTTTTCCATTCACTTTTAATCTGGATAAATATATTCCAGAAGAAACAGGATTATTGTTTTTATCTGTTCCATTCCAGATAACATTCACTTCCCCTCATCCTTCAGCAGGTTTAGGATGACACAAGCTCGGAGTAATAGTTTTGATTTTCTGACCTTTTAAATTGTAGATTTCAATATTTACAGTTTCAATATTCATTTCAGAAATTTCAAAAGAAATTATTGTAGATGGGTTAAAAGGATTGGGGTAATTTCGGATTGAACAACTATTTTTTAACTCGAAAATGGAATTATCTTCTGCATGAGTTAACAACTGATTTTCCCATAAACTCACTTTATTAGCGTATTGAGCTGTAGAGAGAATATCAATATCACCATCCATATTAACAGGGAAAACACTCCAAGGTTCTTCAAAATTTTCTGCAATTGTATTCTCAATGAAAGAAATCTGAGCAGATAATAAATATAAGAACATCACAAAAATAAAAGTTAAATAAAACTTATTACTAATTTGCATAATTCAATCTCCTAATTTCATTTATTCACATTTTAGTGATTTCACAGGATTCGCATTAGCTGCTTTTATTGAATGAAAACAAACTGTGATTAAAGCGATTATTAAAGCAACCAATCCCGATATGATAAATAATACAGGTTTCATTGTTGTTTGATATGCAAAATTTTGTAGCCACATATTCATTGCATAATAAGTAATAGGCCAGGCAATAAGATTTGAGATCAAAACCCATTTTGCAAAGTCTTTAGTTAGTATAAACACAATTGAACTAACAGATGATCCCAAAACTTTTCTTATTCCAATTTCTTTGGTTCGCTGTTCTGTGATGAAAGTGACCAATCCGAATAATCCCAGGCAGGCGATGAAGATTGCCAGTCCTGCAAATGTTGCAATTTTCCCAGCAAAATTACGTTCATTAAAAAATTGGAAATTGAAAGCTTCATCAAAAGTGAAAGAATTAAAATCACGATCTGGCCAGATTTCGGAATAGAGTGCTTCAATTTGCTCTTTTGTCTCTTCAATATTTTCTGCTCTTATCAGAAGCAAAGCATTACCAGGAACATAATGCATTATCATTGGCTCTATTGTCTGTTTTGCATCACCGAAATGAATATCTCTTATCACACCGATCACGTTCAACATAACATCAGATCCATCAGCTGGAACATGAACCAACTGTTTCCCATCAGGATTATTCCAACCCGACATTTTGAACGCAGTTTCATTCATCAGAACCGAGCTCATAGAATCCGATACAGAACCCTTAATAAAATTCCTACCAAATAATATTTCGATATCCAGAGTTTTGATGAAATCTTCATCAACAAATATTTCATCTGTCATTACACCGTGCTCACCTTCACGATGATCAAAAAAAACTTCTGCCGTTGGCAATGTTCTTCCCGGCATTTGTCTTGATCTTGATGCACTTTTTACTGCAGGTATCTCTAAAATCCGTTCTTTAAATAGATCACTCTGAAGTGTGATGTTTTCATCAAATGAAGGAACAACTACAATGTTCTCTTTCTTATAACCAAAATCTCTCTGTTCCAAATAGTTGAGTTGGCTAATTACTATTAGAACACCTAAGATTAAAGAGATGGAAATTGAGAATTGAATTACTACGAACATACGACGCAGAATAGTTCCCTTCTTGCCTGATCTTAGTTCACCTTTCAGTGTGCTTACCGGCTTGAAAGATGATATTATTAATGATGGATAGATTCCTGACAAAACCCCGATAATTATTGATACTAAAAACAATCCGGGAAGAAAAAAAGTGGATTGGAACATATTAAAATCCAGTTGTTTATTCAAAAAAGATTGCAAATGAGGGAGTGAGATCTCTAAAGCACAGATAGCAATAACCATTGCAATGAAAGTGAGTAATACGGATTCCGTGAGGAATTGGATAGCTAACTGATGTCTGTTTGCTCCAACCACTTTTCTCATACCAACTTCTTTACTTCTTTTGGATGAACGAGCACTTGAAAGGTTGATGAAATTCACCGAGGCAACAAGCAAAACCAAGATTGCAATTGCAATCAGACTGTAAACTACAGCTGTATCGCTTTTGAAACGGTTAAAGGCATCATACCTTAAATCTGCAGATTTTAAGTGCATATCCAAAAGAGGTTGCATCACAGGTGTGAACATCATCGTCATGTTATTTGCCCGTGCTACATTAATGATCTTTTTCTCCACTTCACCAGGGATTATATCATCTTTAACTCTGATGTAGCCGGTAAGGGTCAAGTTTTCCCACGAATCGAACCACATTGGATTTAGAGAGACATCCAAATTGATTATCGCTCCATATTGCAGGTGAGTATTAAAGGGATTATTCGCTACAATTCCAGCCACAAAACCATTCTCCAGAAAACTCATATCAAGCGCTTTTCCAAGTGGATCTTCTTCACCAAAAAGAGCTTCTGCTGTCTCTTGTGTGAGATAAACTGCATTGGGATCTGAGAGAGGGTTTTCAATTTCTCCACTAAGGATTTGTGGTCTAAATACCTCAAAGAAATCGGAATCGGTCAGCATTGTTCTCCTGAAAATGGACATCGAATCAGGTACTTCAATATCTGCACGTTTTATTCTGGCTCCATATCCAGCAATACGGGTGGCAGCTTCAATTTCAGGAACTTCATCAGCTAATAGCGGATACAAAGGTCCCACTGTTACAGCCGAGATCCAATCCTTGGAGTTATCATTGGAAATAACCCGATAAACATTCTCACCTTTTTCAATATGATGATCAAAGGTGATATCATCATAAACATATAAGTTTATAATAATGCAGACGAAGATACCAAGTGCGAAACCGAATATATTGATAAACGAGAATCCCTTATTTCGCATTAAGTTCCTAACTGCAACTTTAAGGTAATTAAATAACATCTAATCTTCCTCTTAATATAATTATTTTATCCTGCATTTCAAATGTTCTTTCACCTGGAATAAAGGAGCAGAAGAAGAAATGACATCGTTTTCCGAAAGAATTCGGAAAGCCGAGTCTTTGAGAATTTAAAATCTGGAGATCGCTTTTCATTTCTCTCAAAGCCGATTCCTTACTCATATTGCAACGCATTTGCCGGATTTATATTAGCTGCTTTGAATGTTTGAAAACTAATGGTCAATATGGATATGAGCAAAGCAATAAAACCAGCAGCAACAAAGATGAGAGGATTGAAAGTAGTACGATAAACAAAATTTTCCAGCCACTTTGTCATTCCATAATAAGCAAGCGGCCAGGCAATCACGTTGGCAATGAGTACCCATTTAGTGAACTCTTTGGTAAGCAGGAAGACAATAGCTTTCACAGATGAACCCAGAACTTTGCGTACTGCCACCTCACGTTGTCTCTGCTGGGTTGTAAACGATGCTAACCCAAATAGACCAAGACAGGCAATAAGGATCGCTAAAACGGAAAATACGGCAATATTAACAGCAAAAGCTCTATCCTGACGAAACTGGAAATTAAAGAAATCATCAAAGAATTGGATCTCTAAATTTGCTTCCGGGAATGATTCCAGGAAAATTCTATTTAATTCCTGCAGGGCAAATGCCTGATTCTCTGGTTTAATTTTGATCAACAGTCGCGGAATAAATTGTCCGCTGTGCACCAATATCATAGGATTAACTTCACGTCTAACAGTGGTTAAGTTCACATCTTTAATCACACCAATAATTGTTCTTTCCAGGTGATCCTCATTTTCATCAATCATCACTATTTTCTTGCCGATCGGTTCATCCCAGCCTAAGGTTTTCATTGCTGTCTCATTTATGAGTGCTGCATTCTCTACATCAGATGGAAAATCTGCAGAGAAATCTCTGCCTTGTTGTAGTTTGATCTGCAAAGTTTCTACCAGATCGTTATCTATCTTCAACCTATCGAACATCATTCCTTTTGCTTCATCATGACCTTCCGGTACAACTTCCAGTCGTACCAGAGTACCGCCTGGCAAATTACTGATGGTTCCTACCGATTTAACCGAAGTAAGATTTTCCAGTTTCTCTTTTATAATCAAGGTTTGCTCATCATCAAAGTTCGGTAGAACAGCAATATCTTTTTTGTTATATCCCAGATCGATACTGTTTAAATAGTGGATTTGATCGAGTACGATGAATACTGCAATGATGAGCGCAATGGAGACAGCGAACTGACCAACCACCAAAACTCGACGCAGGAGAACACCTTTTCTGCTGCTTTTGAAATTTCCCTGGATCACGCTGAGAGGATTGAAACCTGAAAGAATTAGTGCCGGATAAATTCCCGATAAAATTCCTACCACAATGGAAGTGGCAACTATGAATAAAGTGAATTTGTAATTTTCTATCAGGTGCAGGGTCAGATTTTTCTGCAGGAAGTTATTTAATTGGGGAATGGCAATTTCGAATATTGCCAAAGCCAGGATCATGGCAATGAAAGTGATGATAACCGATTCAACCAGGAATTGCCAGAAGAGCTGAACTCGGTTACCTCCGAACACTTTACGCAAACCAACTTCCCGGGCTCTTCGGGTAGCTCTAGCACTGGAAAGATTGATAAAATTGATAGAGGCAATGATAAGAACAAATATAGCGATTATTGCCAGAGTAAACACTTTCATCCTGTCGTTTTTGCCCACATTCATGAAGTCATAACGCAGATGGGATGAACCTAAGTGAACATCTTTTAATGGCTGCATATCGGGTTCAAACACTTTTGCAAAACCTCCATCTCTTGCATAAGCTATTATCTTCTGTTTCGCGATAGATGGATCAGCATCAGGATGTAGCCTGAAATACCCAGTAAGTGCAAGGTTTTCCCAACTATTCCACCAAACTGGATTTCTTTCAATATTCAGTGGGAAGAGCATCTCAAATTGAATGTGTGAATTTTCAGGTGGTGCTTCTACAATGCCGGCAACAAAAGCATTTTGAAGTCTGCCTGCTACTATTGGTTTTCCAACAGCATCTTCACCGGGAAAGACCATCTTAGCAATTTCCGGAGTAAGATAAACTCCGCTCATCTCCTGCAAGGGATTTTCACTTTCTCCTGCTAAGATCTTGAAGCTAAATACATTAAAGAAGTCAGCGTCAATTGCAAGTGTTCGGGGACGGATCTGATCTGTGATCTGCTCTTCCGGGTTTTCTAAAACTTGTCCAATATTTACTCCACCAAACCCAGTGAGCCTGGTAGCTGCAATTATTTCCGGCACTTTATCTACAAGACCTGCCATGAGCGGACCTGACGTGATAGAATAACTCAAGGCACCATCAGCTTCAGAATTATCTACCGTGAGCATATGATAAACATCTTCCGGTTTCTCGTGAAAACTATCGTAGGTGAGATCATCGATCACATAGAATGAAATGATCAGGCAAACTGCCAAGCCAATGGCGAACCCAAAAATATTAATAAATGAATAAGTTTTTTGACGTAATAAGTTGCGAAACGCGATCTTAAAATAATTTTTTAGCATTTATGCTCTCCAAATTTATTCATAATTCAACGCTTTTACAGGGTTACTGTTAGCCGCTCTGATGGTCTGAAAGCTTACTGTTAAAAGGGCAACGGCACAGGTGGCAATTCCTGCGAACAAGAAATATGCCAGATTGATCTGGATTTTATAGGCAAAATTTTGCAGCCATTTGTTCATAACATACCAAGCCAGAGGCCAGGCAACCAAGTTTGCTACCAACATCCATTTGAGATATTCAGAAGAGAGCAATGCTACAATTTGCTGCACCGATGCTCCCATTACTTTACGAACACCAATCTCTTTGGTTCGCTGCTCTGCTGTAAAAGAAGCCAGCCCAAACAATCCCAGACACGAGATGAGAATTGCCAGAATTGTGAAATATCTAAAAACTTCGCCAGTTCTCTGTTCAGCTTCGTATAATCTTTCAAAATCAGCATCTAAAAAGTGCAGTTCAAATGGATACTCAGGATAATTTGCCTCCCAGACAGCTTTTAATTTTTCTACAGTTTGGGGAAGATTAGAAGGTTGGATTCGTGCGATCATATAATTTAGATAATCACCTTGTCTAATAACCAGTGGTTCTACTTTAGTACGGATAGATTTGAAATTGAAATCTTCTACGATACCTACAATATTACCTTCAATTCCATTTAACGAGAATTTCTTACCCAGTGGATCTTGGATTCCGCTATAAGCAACAGCAGCTTCATTTAAAATATAATTGGCAGAATCAGCAAATTCCGGTGAAAAAGCTCTTCCTTCTATTATATTGAATTTCATAGTATTTAAATAATGCTCATCAACGGTGAACACATTGAGCATATAATTTTTACCTTCTTCCATTCCTTCCCACTCAAAACCACTCCAAAGGTGAATCGTATTGGTTGGAATATCTGAAGAAAGGGTGATGTTTTCAATTTCCGGTAGAGAGGTAACTTCTTGCCTGAATTTATCGTAATTCTGTTGATAATTTCGAACTGTTCCCATATATACCAGATTTTCTTTATCGAATCCCAAATTTTTAGTTTGGATAAAGTTGAGTTGATTGGAAACCACAATTGCTCCACAAATTAGAATAACAGAAAGCGCAAATTGAATGATTACCAATGTCCTTCTGAGCATGGAACTATGATGAGTTGATTGACCTTTCATTACTAAGATAGGTTTAAAGGAAGAGAGATATATACTGGGATAGAATCCTGCTACAAGTCCTGTAATTCCGGTTAGAACTAAAACCTGTAAGATCAAAGAAAAATGTTTACCAGCAAATAACTGCAAGTTTTTACCAGTGAGTTGATTAAACCCCGGCAATAGAAGTTCTATTAATACAAGAGCGAGAATCATTCCCAAAAATGCGAATATAATTGACTCACCCAAAAATTGCCACATCAGGTTTTTGCGATAGGCACCAACAACTTTTCTAATTCCCACTTCTCTGGCTCTTTTACTGCTGCGTGCAGTGCTTAGATTCATGAAGTTTATGCAGGCTATCAGCAAGATGAAGAAGGCTATAAATGTGAAAATATAAACATTATTATTAACTTCGGAGGTGCTATCAGCAATGTCGATATCGAAATTCGATTTGAGATGAACATCTTTGATTGATTGAAGATAATAATAAGCATCAAACCCGAAGTCTTTTTCTTTTATACTTTCATTCATCTTTTCAACCACAAAGTTAGGATCGGCATTTTCTGTTAGCAGGAAATAACCATTGAAATAGTGATTACCCCAATCAAACGGAGCTAATAATTTCATCGACATCAGCAGATCAAAATCGAAGTGAGTATTAGAAGGCAAATCTTCTATAATTGCAGATACTGTTGCTATCAATCTACCATTATAAAGATCAATAATTTGCCCCATTGGATCTTCGTTCCCAAAATACTTTTGGGCAGTACTGCGGGTTAGAACTATTTTTTCTACACTACTCAGAGCCTCTTCCACATTTCCGGAAACCACATTAAAATCAAATAACCTGAAGAAACTTGAATCTGCACAAGCCAGTTTTCGTTCAATAAATTTTGTGTCTCCCACCTTAACCAAAACTTCA
>Ga0307991_1000962_pt1 | contig 20616 bp, 24 predicted proteins | sample EllFjometagen131_FD_203146 | JGI IMG/M metagenome (GOLD analysis project Ga0307991, IMG submission 203146) | Marine microbial communities from Ellis Fjord, Antarctic Ocean - #131 | ecosystem: Environmental > Aquatic > Marine > Unclassified | place: Southern Ocean | collected 2014-10-08 | reverse complement strand
ACATTTAGCCCCGCCTGGGAAGCCTTGACTTTTATATCCTGCAAGATATCTGTTGAAACAGTTTGCTTGATTTCCCCGGGAGAAAACTTATCCTGAAAGACCTTAAATGCTTTAGCAATAACATCGCTTCTGGTTACGATCTTATTTACCCTAAGCAAAGCATCTTCTGTTAAAGCAATCTTGCTTTTGAGCATATTATAACGAGGCGCAACAATCTGAAAAAAGAAAAAATAGGCCCCAACTCCCAACACCAAAACCAGATAAAAACACATAAGGAATATTTCTCTGCGATTAAGTGTCATGAAATATTATTTCCTGCTTTCTCTTCTTTGACCGTAGTTGCCGGTCCATGCCCTGGAAATACTATTATATCATCATTTAATGAAAATATTTTTTCTTTTATTGATCGCTTTATTTGCTCAAATGATCCGCCGGGCAAATCCGTACGGCCAATACCCCTGCAAAATAAAGTATCCCCGCTAAAAAGCATTGCTCCCACCTTTAGGCATATACCTCCGGGAGTATGTCCGGGAGTATGCAAAACTGTTATATGCATATCTCCCACAACAACTGTCTGCCCATCCTTTACTACCAGAAATTTGGCGTCAAATTTCTTATCCAGTCCAAAGTTTGCAGAGAGATTCATATCAGAATTTTTCATAAATTCAAGATCATTCGCATGAATATATACAGGTACATCAAAATCATCCAATGCTCCGATATGATCATAATGTCCATGCGTTAGGATTATTGAATTCAGCTTTAATGCATTGCGCTCTAAAACAGCTTTAATACTACCGGCATCCGCACCCGGATCAATAACAACAGCCTGTTTTGACTTATTATTGCCCAGAACATAGCAATTTGTATTAAGTTCTCCGACAACAATAGGCTCAACTATTAATTTCTTATCCATGACTGTACCTTCTCGAAATTAAAATTGTCCTCTAAATCCTCAGACAGGGCATTAAGTGAAATAGAAAGTTTTTTAAGTTTTGAACCAGGCAATTTAGGCTTAATCAAATCAGCCATTAAAGCATTAAGGGCTTCATTTTTTTTAATGAACACATCCTTATGCTCTTCTTTGAGCAACTTAATAATAAGCTTAATGTAATTACAGGCATTTTCAGCCATGTAAACTGACTGGGTCGGATCTTCAGATAGAGAGATACTTGATTCCTCTAAGGAAGTGATCACAAGCAGATGATATTCGAGGTATAGATCTTGGTTTGATTCTTGAGGAACAACAGGCTCCTCATATTTAACAACGCGACCAGAGGGTTTCACCTCGGCATCTTTAATCTTTTCAGCCTCGATACCAGCATTAAACCCTGTCAATAAAAACAAAACTGATCCACAGCAAATCAAATAGATAAATTGTTTCATCATCCCTGACTCCAGCCTTTAGGCTAAAATTGCGCAAGTCCTATTTTGCGTATTCCTTATATTACCTTTTATATTATAGCCTATGCCTTATAACACCACAAGCTTTTTCTTAGCGTTTTCCGAAAACAATGTTTCTTTTAACAGAAAGCTGAAGGCTTCTAAACCACTGCTTTTAAAAACTAATATCAAAACCTTTTAAAATCTCAGCAGCATTTTGAAAATCTAACTGTTTATCTCTAATATAATCGCCGAAACAGTCCTCAACGGCCACAATGAATTCATCAAGCTCTTTTTTATTGGCCTGAGCAATTATCTCCACTTTTCCATTAGCCAGATTTCTCACCCAGCCCTTAATATTCAAGCTTTGGGCAATACTCTGGGTTCGATAACGAAATCCTACACCCTGCACAGTACCACTATATAATATATGCGCTTGTTTTTTTCCCATAAAATAATTACTCCGATTTTTTCTTAGCAGCTATTTTCTGTTCATTTTAACAAAAGAAAAATAAAGCCGTCAAGAACTTATCTTTAAAACTTTAAGGTAAATTTGCTATTTTTCAAATTTGTAGTAAAATAATCCTGAGGTTAAAAAATGGCTAAAAAAAATATCCTATGTATCGGCATAGATACAGAAACTGTTGCATCATTAAAAAACTACTTTGCGGACAGTTTTGATTTATATTCCATACGTACCGCGCAGGAACTGCTTAAAAAGGTCATAGAGTACAAACCAAGTCTGATATTCTTAAATTACCATCTTCCGGATTTCAATAACAGCCAGGAATTATGTATTGCGATTCGTTCACGCATAGACACTGAGACTGTACCGATAATCATTTTAACCAGTGATATGGACTTCAAAGAGAAAATATCTCTGTTTCAAGCTGCGCTTATTGATGGTTATTTCACTACGCCGATAAATATCGAGGAACTTGCTGCCTATGCGAATGTTTTCCTGCAAAGGCAGGCGTTACAGGAAGAGCTTGAGGAAACAAATAAACTGCTTTCTCAGACCTCAATCACCGATGATCTTATGCAGATTTTCAACCGGCGCTATTTAATGCAACGCCTGGAAGAGGAACTTAATAGGATCAGGCGTTATAAATATCCGCTTTCCGCGCTGATGCTTGACCTTGATTTTTTCAAGCAAGTAAATGATAAATACGGGCACCTTCAGGGTGATACAACGCTTAAAAACTTGGCAGCGCTTTTAAAGAAGAGTCTCCGATCCGTGGATATCATCTGCCGCTACGGGGGTGAAGAGATTGTTATTCTCCTGCCACATATAAATTTCCATGGAGCTCAATTAATAGCCGAACGTTTAAGGTCCAGGGTTGAAGAATACTACTTTGGCACAAAAGATATTCCGATAAAATTAACAGTCAGTCTTGGCATGGTGAGCTTTGACAGCAAAGATGATCTGGATGTTGATACAGTCATACGTGCGCTTGACCGGCAGCTTTATGAGGCTAAAAATTCTGGCCGAAACAAAGTTCGCGCTCTACCTTATAAGAAAACCCTTTAAAATAATCAAAATCCAGGGATTTTCAGATCTCCCATCGCAGATTTCAACTCTTGGGCTGCGACTTTTTGAACCTTGGTGGAAGCGCTGTTAATCGAATTAACGATCTCTCTTTCCAGAAATGTTCGCTTATCCACAGACAATAATGATTCATCTATAGCCATTGAAAGAACCTTTTGAGTACCGCTCATGCTGATCTTGATCTTGCCTCCAGCTCCCTCATAATCCACTGAGATGTTTTCCAGTCCTTTTTGTATCGCCTTCATCTTCTTTTGAGCTTCAAACATATTTTTCATTTTATCCAGCATTTTTTAATTCCTTTCTGTTTGTATTGGGTTGAATTAATGTATTGTATTACAAAACCATTAGCATTTCAATTATTTATTGTTAAATAATTTTCAATATGTTAGTATGATTTTTATGAAAACCATGCTTAAATCCAAAATAAACAGCCAGCTAAAGCTTTTTCTTGACTCAGCAATTCGTTCTCGCAAACTCGCGGATATCAACCCGCTTATCTGCAGTTGCATTAAGGAATTCGCAATGCGTGAGGGTAAGCGGATCAGGCCTATATTTTTTCTCCTCACCTACCAGGCTTACGCGAAAAAAAAGGCGCTGCCGGTGGCCATAATAAGATCGTCTCTTGCTTTTGAACTTTTGCATGATTTTCTGCTTGTACATGACGATATTATTGACAATTCCAAAACACGCCGCGGCAAGCCAACCATGCATATGGTGCTTAAAAAAGCGCTTAATTTATCAGAGCATACATGTAAGGATTTGAGCATTGTAATCGGAGACATTATTTACGCTATGTCAATTGAGGCTTTTTTAAGCGCTGATATGCCTGTAGGGATTCAGAACAATGCCTTAAAGATATTTCTCTCTTCTACTGTTTTAACCGGCACAGGTGAATTCATCGATGTGCTAAACGGCTTTACTTCTATACAAAAGATCCGTCTTCAGGATATCCGCCTTAACTATCTGCTTAAAACTGCTGAATACACCTTTAAGTCACCGCTTGTCTGCGGCTGCATATTCGCTGGAGCCCCAAAATCTGAGATTGCCAAAGTTTCCCTTTTAGGAGAACTCTTAGGTGAAGCGTTTCAGATACAGGACGATCTTCTGGGTATATTTGGACAAAGCCGAAAAATCGGCAAATCAATATTAAGTGACATAATAGAATCAAAAAAAACACTGCCGATATTCCTAGCTTATAAAAGCGCCTCTGCAAAAAAGCGGAAATTCATAGACCAATGTCTTGGCAATAAGCAGCTAAAGCTTAGAGACCTTGAGCATATCAGACGGATTATTATTGAAACAGGCGCACATGCCAAAACAAAAGCAGAGATCTCCAGGCTTCTGAATAAATCCAAAAAGATCATTATGAGCCTGAAGATCAACCAAACACAGAGAAGACTTTTTGAGGATTTCATGCTTTCTTTTATTAAGGGCTGATTAAACTTATGAAAAAAATCACAATTACTAAAAGTGCGGGTTTTTGTTTCGGTGTTCTGCGCGCTCTGCGCCTTGCGCAGCAAACGGCAAAGCAGCATAAAAACATTTATATGCTCGGCGATATCGTGCACAATCCAAGAGTTGTTAGTGATATTAAGAAAACCGGCATAAAAAAGATCACCAAACTTAAACCTCAAGGAAATGGCGTTTTACTGATTCGCGCCCACGGAGCGCAAAAAAGTGTTTATGAACAGGCTAAAAAACTAGGCTATAAGATCATTGACGCTACATGCCCTATGGTCAAAGAGATCCATTCCATTGCCAAAGGCTATGAGAAAAAAAACTATACAATAATCATCATCGGCGATAAAAAACATGATGAGGTTATTGGGATAAAAGGCAATCTAAAGAACAAACCAATTATTCTATCCAGCAAAAAAGAAATTGAAAATTTAAAATTAACACATATCAAAAAAGCCGCTGTTGTCGTGCAATCAACTCAAAATCAGGAAAAAGTACAGGATATTGTAACTGAATTAAAAAAACATATAAAGCAGCTTATATTCTGTAATACCATCTGTGAGCCTACACGACTTAAGCAAAAAGAGATCCAGCAGCTCCCATCTACTCAGGATATCATGATCATCATCGGGGCAAAAAGCAGTGCAAATACCAAACGCCTATATGAACTATCCAAAAAGATCAATAAGAACACCTACTGGGTAAACTCTAAAACTGAGATCAAGAAAAGCTGGTTTAGGGATAAGGTCAAGGTTGGCATAGGCGCCGGAGCCTCCACGCCGGATTATATAATTAAGGAAATTGAGTCGTTCATTAAAGGACTTTAAGTGACCAACATTCAACCTACGAGGTTGAATGTTCGGTTTAATTAAAGCAGAGTAAGAACACTATCAAAAGAAGTATCCCCGTTTTCCAGATCAATCAATCTCACTGATGCCTTGACCTGGAACCAGTCTGTTCTGCCTAAAATCCTCGGCCGGGGTTTTAATGTCGCGGTTCCCGCATCATAACAACGCGCTATGCCCCAGACATTATTATGAGCATTACCTTCATGATTATGCCCAAACAATAAAGCATCAATAGCAATGCCCTTTTTCATTGCCTCAAGCAAAATATGCCTTAGCTTTTTTGCGTCTTTAAGCTGATGCAATGGCCTGAACTGAAAAGGGTGATGATGCAAATATACAACTTTTTTCCGGCAAGCCTGCACATCCGCATCAGCAAGCATTTGCGATAATCCTAAAAGCTGCCTATCTCCCAGCTGTCCTTCGGCAAAAAGCCTGTCATACCAATTCAATTCCTCAGCCATGGAATCAAGGCCGATAAAAGCAATTTCATCAATAATATCTTTTTTAGGAAAATTAACCTCTCCATTAAAATAGACCTGCTTGAATATTTTCACAAATTTCTTATTCCCCTTACTACCTGTGCCATAATCATGGTTACCCGGAACAATCAGGATATCCCTAAAACCATTTTCCCTTAAAAAATCAATAGTTGCTTTTGCTTTCTTAAAATTATCAGGCTTATTCGCATTATCAATAATATCACCTGTAATAACAATAATACTCTCTTGGGCTTTGATATCTTTATGCTGTATCAGTCGCTGTGCAATATTTCGAAAACGCTCATCAAAGTTTCTGAATCCAACATGGATATCACTCATATGAATTATTTTTTTCATTCTACATTCCTTTTATATAGGAAGATAACATCTTTGTCTATAAAATCGATCTCAGCCTGCCATTTGTTTGCGAGCCATTGAAAAGTTTCTTTTGAGAAAAAGCAAACATGCGTCATATCATTTATATAATGCCATGATGAAAATGCCTGTTTATTTAAGACTAGCTTTGTCATTATACCTAATTTTCCGCCGGGTTTTAGACATGCCCACAATCTTTCCAGCTCTTGCCGAGGTTGATGCAGATGTTCTAATACCTCAGTGGCTGTAATAAAATCATATTGTCTTTCAAATACAGATTTATCCTGCGCATAGAAATAATCATATATAGCCATCTTATGCCCGGCTTCTTTAAACATTAATGAAAGCGTTGGCCCGGGACCAGAGCCAAAATCCAGGCCGCTGCTTGCGGGCTTTAGAATTTTTTGCATGGCACCATATGTACGGTCTAGAAATTTTCGATATCCTTGATCAAGAGAGCAGTTTTGATGGATATCATATCTTTGCTTTTCTTTGTCTTGAGATATGAAATATACAAAAGGCACAAACACCAAAGAACATATACCACATTGCAAATACTCTCGCGCTCGATCAGCATAAAATCTCTGTATATCAACTGCTGCGCATAAGGGACATCTTTCTTTGTTAAGAGCAACATTATCTAAAGGCCTGTCATTCATAATATCTTATTGTAGTATTTTAAGGGGGTTTTGTCGAGGTAAATGAGGGAAAGTATCAAGATAAAATTCATAAGAAGACTATACAGTAAATTAAAAAGACTTGTCAGACGATGTCCTCTTGAGGCTCAAGTCTAAGGTTTTGTGTGTCAGAAGCAAAGGAGACCAGAATTGGTTTTCAATTCCATTTATTTATTATCTATTTTTTTACAACTCCCCAATATCTTCGTTCCACAGTTCTGGATTATTTTTAATAAATAAAGCCATAAGATCACGGCATTCTTTGTTGTCAATAACCGCCACTTCTACGCCGCGTGACCTCAAATAATCCTCTGGACCTAAAAAATTACGATTTTCCCCAATCACTACTTTTGCAATCCCATAAAGAAACACTGCACCGCTGCACATATCACAGGGAGATAATGTCGAATACAAAATTGCTCGGCGATAATCAGTTGCCTTTAGCCGTCCCGTATTCTCCAGGCAATCCATTTCTGCATGTAATATCACGCTTCCTTTTTGTTGTCGCCGGTTATGACCTCGGCCAACTATTCTCCCATCAACAACAAGTACTGATCCGATAGGAATGCCCCCCTCAGAAAGACCCTTTTGCGCTTCCTCAATTGCAGCCGCTAAAAATTCATCCATATCTCAACCTCTTTGTTTAATTTTATATTATTACGGGCCGGGACAAGCGCGGCCCCTACGTATTTATATTTACCATATATATTTTGTCTGTTTTTTGAACAAACCGTACCGCTAACCCCTGCTTTTCCGTTTGCTGTCAGATTTCCAACCATTTATGTGCTTTATCTCTATCTTTAAATACCTGCATGTCTATAGCATCACTTTGAAATAATTTTCCAAAGATAAGGGCAATGGTATATGTATAATCTTCAGGGGTGAATACAGCCCATTTACATTTACCTATTAAGGTTTCAACAGACTTAAGAAAATTAACAGATTCTTTAATTGTTTTAATATTTACTGTAATCGATGGTCGAGCATCAGAGAGGTCTGTAAAGTTATTAAGCCCTGGCTTATACATAGGATCTTCAAGCATTTTCTTAACTGGGCTTATTATATCAAATAATTCTACTTCTCCTGCAATAGTCAGAAAAACAGTTTTTAAATTTTTATCTATTAAATAAGTAGCGTTCATTTTATTTCCTTTGGATGCTTCGATGCCCACTGAGCAGCGTCAATCAGATTGCGTTATTATATATTATATGTGGTCGATAGCTAATAGTCGATGGCTAATAGTTATTTTGCTCCCTGCTTTTTTACTATTGACCATAAGCCATTATGTTTGCTTAAAGCGATTTGTCATGTATTTTTATTTATTTTTTTTAAAAACAACGTTTATGCTCTTTCTTTCTACACATTTTATTGCATCGATAGCAAATTTCATTTTTCAAATAACCACCTTGAAAAAATTCCTTGAAATTATTTAAAGTTATCAATGCTATATTATGAAGAGCCTCATATGTAAAAAATGCCTGATGAGACGTTATCAGAACATTTGGAAATGTCATCAAACGCGAAAGAATATCATCAGTTATAAGTTCCATTGACTTGTCTTCAAAAAAATATTCGCTTTCTTCCTCATATACATCCAATCCGGCAGAACCAATATGACCTGATTTGAGCCCAGCTATCAAAGATTTTGTCTCAATCAGTTTTCCTCGGCTTGTATTTATAATCATTATACCTTTTTTCATTTCTTTTATAGATTGAGCATTAATCATATGCTCTGTTTCTTTTATTAGCGGACAATGCAAAGATATGATATCTGATAATTTATATATCTCTCCAAGAGAAACATATTGTATGTTATTTTCTTTTGCATAAGAATCATCTGGGAATGGATCAAATGCCAATACCTTCATCCCAAAACCTTTTAAAATAGAAATAAGACATCTACCTATCTTCCCAGTTCCAATAACACCTGCAGTTTTATTGTACATATCAAATCCCAAAAGTCCGTTTATAGAAAAATTGCCTTCACGTGTTCGATTATAAGCTTTGTAGGTTTTACGATTAAGAGAAAGAATAAGAGCAGCAGCATGCTCTGCAACTGCATAAGGTGAATATGCAGGAACACGAACCACATGTACTTTTTCATAAGCCGACTTAAAATCGACATTATTATATCCCGCAGAACGCAAACCGATTATTTCAATTCCATTTTTTACAACATCGTCTATAACAGAACCATCTATGGTATCGTTAACAAAAGCACAAATACCATCAAAGTTGGTGCTTAAAGAAACGGTTTGTTTATTAAGATGTACATCAAAGTAAGTAATTTCAAATCCAAAATCTTTATTTGCTTCAATAAATGACTTTTTATCGTATGACTTAGCATCAAAAAATGCAATTTTCTTATTCATATTATTCCTTTTTTTATAACGTTTAAACTCAAGCGATTTGTTATAGATTCAATAAATTATCAATATCATTTTCCCAGTTTTCGGGGTTATTGGCAATATATTCTTTGATAGCGTTTAATGAACGTTCGTTCCTGACAACGTGATCGTAAAAAGACCGTTGCCAAATGTTTACAGAGATATAGGTATTGTTTTGTTTTATATGGTTTAAATATTCAATGGATGATTTTGATTTAAAAGAACGGATAATTTTAGAAATCGTAGGGGCGCCGCTTGTCTGCGCCCGATTATTAACAATTAAAATACCATGAATATGGTTGGGCATGATTATATATTCATCCAATTCAACATTTCTATATTGGTTGGGTATATCATTCCATTGATTATTAATTATTTGGCCTATTTTTGATAATTTTATATTATTACGGGCCGGGACAAGCGCGGCCCCTACGTATTTATATTCACCAAATATATTTTGTCTGTTTTTTGAACAAACCGTGACGAAATAATAACCGGTATCTGAATAATCGTAATCATGTAATCTGTTTTGTTTTCTTGTTTTTAATTTTGTCATATTGTTATTATTATTTATTTATAACGTTTGAGCTCAGCTACTGGGTTGAACTCCATGTGCGTACACCCTCTAGCCTGAGAAATCTCAGGTTCTCGCCCTCTTTAGAGGGTTAGCTGGATTGCCTTGTTATCTGGTTTTTAATTAATTTTTATATTAAACCTATGGTGTCAGCTTTATATCTGCAGGCACATTAAATAATGAGTCATCTATTTTAATATTTTCCTCAATTTTTTCAACCTCTTTAAGTACATAAGCATTTTCTTTTTTAGTTTCTTCTTTTAAAAGAAAGCCATCCCATATCCAGAATTTAGAAAATCCTATGCTATATACCGCACAAGTTTTTCCAAGAATTTGTTCTTCTCCAATATAATCCATTTTATCTAATCTGGAGGGTTTTATCGCTAAAATGGCTGGTTCGGGTTCTTCAGATTTATATCCTGTTTTTGTAGCTGGATCTATAAGATACCCTTGGTTATCATTAACTATTAATAGTGTTTCTTTCTTTTGAGAATTACCAAGTTTATCAAAAAGAGTGATTTCATCTCTTCGTCGATTTTTAATGCAATCAAGGTAAGTAATGATTTTACCTTCGTCGTGAACTTTTTTATTTTCAGTATAGGCATACTTCCATATGTAATTGTATGTTATTTTAGCAGTATTAAATGGTTTTTCATTTTCTGCTAAAGATTCACGCAAAAGAGTTTTTGATTCAATTAAATTTAAAACAACACAAATAGTTACTAAAAAGTACAAAACTTTAATATAATGTCGCATATTATTAATCCTTTGTTGTTATTTTATTTTCATCATATAACGTTGGCATTAGCTACTGGAGTGGGCTTTCAGTGCGCGCGCTATCCAGTTAGCTGGATGAAGTTGTTAAATGCTATTTTTTTTAGACAAATCAACTTAAATTTGAAAGTTAATTTCTTATTCGTTTTTGGTTTTAATGCATTGATGTATGCTGATTGTATATGTTCCACATATAAGTAGTACAAAAAGACATAAAAAAATAATATTATCCTCTTTTGGATTGTTTCGTGCGATATTTTGAGAAACAATCATTAATTGAAGTAAAAAGAAGTTAAAAATTGCAGGGTGAACTACTTTTTTTTGTTTACATGTATCAAATGATCCTCTATTCTTGAATATATAAACAATGGTAAAACATGCTAAAATTAGGCTTGTTAATAATGGTGCAATTCCTATAATATTTTGCATTTTTTTCCTTTCCTATAACAATTAATATACATACTATGCGTTTACTTTTAAATGTCCTTAATTTCAACCTGAATATACCTAAGATTAGGAGTAAATTCCATATTTCTGTGGCTTTTGTTTTCCCTCTCCCCTTTTAAAATACAGCGTATAGCGTCTAATTTATCCCGCTGTTCTCTGGCGGGAGCGTTTAGTGAATAGAAAATTTATTATTTTGTTCATAAACAATATCATCAATAAAAAATGTGCAACCATCGGGATTCTTTTCTTTTGCTGCCAACCAATAGAAGCCAATATCAATGTCAGAAATGTTTTTTCCTCCCAGTTCTATCTCATATTTTTGCCATTCTGTTGATAAAGGCCTTGGTCTGATGTTAATACTCTCTGAGTCTTGGGTAGACCTAAGACCTATTTCTGTAATTATTTCACCACCTTTTTCTCCTCGAATATAAAAGATCATTTTCTGTGCTTCTTTTAAGTCAAATCCAGGATATTTAATCATTCCTGATGAACTCATATCTCTATTCCAAAATATTCCTGCCCAAGCCTTTTTTTGTTTACATTTTGCACTATAATTTATTTTAATGCAGGTTGATTCAGAATACACATTTTCTTTCCATGCGTCATCAAATTTAATATCTCCGTAATCACCAGCCCAACTAGCTGGCACATAGTGATTTAAACGACTTCCTCGATTTTCGTAAACCCAGAATTTTCCTTTAGTAAATTTAGCAGGAATAGCTTCAATTATTTTTTTACTTTCTTCTGCTTGTATTTTATTTATAAAGCATATTGAAAGGAGTAAAAATATAGTTAGCAAAAGTATTTTTTTCATTGTTTTTATTTTTTATCTAACGTTTGAGATCAGCCAGTTTAGCTAATAGCCAATAGTCGAGGGCTAATAGTTATTTTGTTCTATGTTTTTACTATTTACCATTAGCCATTATGTTTGCCTGAAGCGATTTGTTATAAATTTAATAAATTATCAATATCATTCTCCCAGTTTTCGGGGTTATTGGCAATATATTCTTTGATAGCGTTTAATGAACGTTCGTTCCTGACAACGTGATCGTAAAAAGACCGTTGCCAAATGTTTACAGAGATATAGGTATTGTTTTGTTTTATATGGTTTAAATATTCAATGGATGATTTTGATTTAAAAGAACGGATAATTTTAGAAATCGTAGGGGCGCCGCTTGTCTGCGCCCGATTATTAACAATTAAAATACCATGAATATGGTTGGGCATGATTATATATTCATCCAATTCAACATTTCTATATTGGTTGGGTATATCATTCCATTGATTATTAATTATTTGGCCTATTTTTGATAATTTTATATTATTACGGGCCGGGACAAGCGCGGCCCCTACGTATTTATATTCACCAAATATGTTTTTTCTGTCATTTGAACATACGGTAATAAAATAATAACCATTTAACGAATAATCGTAATTCTTTAATCTGATTTGTTTTCTTGTTTTTAATTTTGTCATATTGTTATTATTATTTATTTATAACGTTTGAGCTAAACTACTGGGTTGGACTCCATTTGCGCGCACCCTACAGTCTGAGAAATCTCAGGTTCTCGCCCTCTTTAGAGGGTTAGCTGAAGTGATTTGTTATGTATTTTATTTGTTTTCCTTTTTCCAGGTCTGCCACTGTAAATTCTTTATCATTCCCTTTGTTGTGTTCATCAAACTAGGAGAAGTTTAACTTTACCTTATATTCTTCAGGGTAATAATTCTGTGACAATCCACTCCGTTCCATTATAGGAATAAGAGTGAGTGTCAGTATCGACCCTAATACCTGGAAGCAATTTTGTGGAAAATCTAAAAAAACCTTTCCCCTCATTCTTCAATACCATTTGCCCCTTAATAAACTTAATATTTCCACTAGCAAAAGGATTTGTGTAATTGAAATTTTTTAGAAACAAGCCGCTTTTTCCATCATTATCAATTGCATCCTGCCCGATATAGATATTGAATCCATTTTCACCAATTGTTATTTGCCCCCCAACTTTCTTTTCTTTTTCCTCCCAATAATCTTTGCCAATACCTCTAAGCATTTGTTCAATCACTCCAACGATATTAGGATTATAAACAGATTTGATATTTTCAGTATCTTTTTTTTCAGATGTTGAGGTAACTTCAGCTAGTGCCGTTGATAAAGAAATCTCAAAAATAAATAAATTGACTATTACCAGAAAGCAAACTAAAAGTTTATTCATATTAACTCCTTATTTTTTTATAGCCGTAAGCTATTTATGATATTCACTCGCTTTCCCCAGGGGATGCGATAATAAACTATTTCCAGCTCTTTGCCTTGTTTTTTACATAACAATTAATATACATACTATGCGTTTACTTGAAAATGTCTTAAATTTTAACCTGCATGTACATAAAATTACTTGTTTTATGCTTAATCATTATGCATTTTACAGGTAATATCAGATAATCCATACTATGCCTATTGTAGGATTTTTGTCAATTCCCTATTATTTTCACCTAAAATTAGGAGTAAATTCAATATTTCTGTGGCTTTTGTTTTTCCTCTCCCCTTTTGAAATACAGCGTATAGCGTCTAATTTATCCCGCTGTTCTCTGGCGGGAGCGTTTAGCGTATAGAAGATCTAAACCTTAATCCCACTTCCCTGTTTTTAACTCATAACTCATAATTATTTTTATCTAATCCCTGTTTATAATCTCCCATTAGGCTTTTTAGCTTTTAATTTTTAGCTCTTAACTTTAGGCCTGCAGCCTGTCACCTGAAGCGTTTACTTTTTATTTTTTACTATAAGCTATTGACCCTTGACCATAAGCCATTCTGTTTGCCTGCTTGTCCCGCTGTTTTGCGGCGGGGAAGCGAATTGTTATATGTTTGGCTTAAATTTATGTTGTTTCTTGAATTCCGTTAGTGTAAATAGGTGTCTGTCTATATTTAAGAATATTATCTTCTCTTAACAACTTGGGGCCTTACAAATGTTATGTGCTAATTTTTTCTTTCAGCGATCTTAATTCCTCTGTTCTGATTTGTTCATCCTTAGTTTGTTCTGTGAAATGAAATTCTATTTCGAATTTCAATTTTGCTTCATCGTTTCTTGAATAAATAAGGTTTACTTTTTCAAATAACGAACACTTTTCAAACTCGCTAACAAGTTTGAATACATTTGCCAGGTCAGAAGTAGTCATAACCAACCGCACCCCACTGTTAGAAATAGACTCACTGTTGATCAGTGAAAAATTATTATTATTAACCACATTCTCTATTCCTTTTAAAATCTCTGCCAAGTCTTTAGCATCTAATTCTGTTAATTCTGGTCCTTTCACAACTTGCTCTCTAGGATAATTCGAGGGCGTAGGACCAATGTGCAACAGACTTCGTTCCGTCTTGGGATTGATATCCAAAATAAGCGGCTTTGAATATGGATTATGGTACTCTCCAGGATGCTCCCTTTGCCACTTCATTAGGACATGCCAAGTCTTCTTTAATTTTTCAACAGTTGCCCCGTTCTTCTCCATTTTCTTTATAAAAGCTCTGGACTCCTTCGTAGACAAGGGACTATCCTTGAGCTTCAGAATTAGCTCAGTATTAACAACGACCGCAAGAAGGGTACTCGCATAGCGGCCATGCCCATCAAACACAAGATAAGGGTTAGCTCCTTTCTCGAGCAGTTGTTGTACTTCCTCAAAGTTACCAAACTGAGCGGCAGCGAAAAGTTTATCCTCAAGTGTTTGTTTACTTTCACTTTTGGAGTCGCCACATCCAATAATTAAATTTGACAGGAATAGGACAATAATTATCAGATGTATAAATACAATATTACTTTTATTCATATTTTCTCCTAACGTTTGAGCTCAGCTACTGGGTTGAGCTCCATTTGCACGCTTCCTACAATTAGGGGCGATGCCTGCCCCAGATATTGCGTCCCCCAGCCTTCATTTCCTTTGTGCGGACAAATGAAACGAAGCAAAGGCCCCGACTAAAAGCATGCGGGATAGTTACTAGTCAATGGCTAATAGTCGATAGCCGATAGTTTCTATTTTTTTTGTTTCTCCTTTTAGCTATTAGCCATGAGCTATCAGCTATTAGCCATTATGTTTGCCTGAAGCAAGTTGTTATGTTAGTTTTTAATTCTGAGGCAATTCCTTATTTTTTACTGCATTGCTTTTTACTTATTCTTGAACAAGTCAAGACCATCTATAAAAGTTATCGTTTTTCCATAATTTGCTGAAAGTTCCCGCAGAACATCGTAGTTAATTGAAGTTGTTATAGTGAGTTTTGCCCCAGAGTTGGATGCGATAGCTGCCAATTCGCGCAGAACATCGTAGTTAATTCCATCCGATAGAACTAAGTTGCTTCCATTTCCGACTATTTCCTTTAAGACTTCGTGATTTGCCATATTTGCTCCTTTTTTAGTTGATGATTTTCATATTAAAATCACTAATTGCGGGGTCAGGTTCACCGAATTCAAAAACAATAAGTTCATCATCAAACTTTGTTAGTTCAATATGAATTTTATTGATAAGCCTTCCTTGATCAAAATTTTGCTTAAAGAAATTGTTGCTAAAAGGGTTTTTTTGATCTCGAACAAGATGGTGGTCTTTTAGAAACCTGTCTAAAGGTATTTTCTCCGCAAGTAATTGTAGTAACGAACGTGCTGGAATTTTAATAATCTTGCCATCTTTTTCCACGACTAACCTCCCATATTCAGATAATCCTTGTTTTTTATATTTAGACTTCAAATAATTTAAGGTATTGGTGACGTCACTGACTGGATCTGGGAATTGCTCAGGTAGTTGATGAAGAATTTCTTTAAGTTCTCCAGAAAGTGGATATTTTGCTTTTGGATTGAAATAGATAGCAATATCTAAAAATGGTTTACCCAACTTGCCTGTCGCATGATGTCTTTTTACAACAATAGTAATAATAAAACTAACTGATGTATTTTGTCTTAAAAAATCTTTTATTATTCTTTGAGATGTGCCTTTTGTATCACGCAATGAATAGCAGTCGCCATCACAAATAATAATCCCTTTGGAACCACTAAAACCAGTATTATTTAGCTGCTTTTTCTTAGCTTTAAGAGTATTGATAATGGGATTCGTTTTAAGATTGTACGCTACCTTATATGAAAGATACCTAGAAGAAGCAAAACTTTGCTTTGGATTATAAGTAAGCAATAGTTCACAATGCTTTGTCGATATCTTGCTCTTGCAAGCTGAAAGCTTATTATTTTTTATATACGACAGAAATAACTGTACCTGTCCATTAACTTCTTGTTTTTCTTTATTATCCCGAGGAAGCTTTAGCCGAACTTTTTGCTTCTCATATCCCCCAACTTTTTCTGCTTCAACGTTTAAAGAAAAGCTGTTAGGCTGGAGGCCAGATTTTCTAATTTTCTTATAAAATTCTTTTTTGAACTCTTCTATAGGATTATTTTGTTCATATCCTTGATCGGTTACAGCTGTAATATCAGCAATAAAGCAGCTTTTAGGAACTTTATCTAACTGGAAGAAAACATCGATCTCACTCTTTCCGCCAAATTTCTTTTCATAGTCAACTTTACCCAATTTGCTAAAAGCATTAAGCACAACTAATTCCCATTCAGTGGCTATGGCTGAGATATCAAACGATCGGTTCAATATAACCATACGCGATTTTAGCTGATCCAATGTCATAAAAAATGAATTATCATCAATAATATGCTGGAGCGTTCTTCGTGAAAATATTGCCATTATACACACCTTTTATAAAAAACTAAGAGGTCGGACTCGAAATTAAAAATTAATACAACTCCCTCTATTACTTTTTTTCTACTATTTCAATAAAGCAAATTTAAATAAATGGAGACAAAAAAGAAAGAAATGCCACTGACAAAGAAGAAATAGCGAGTATGTTCAGATATTTTATCTAAGCGAAATTTAATCACAGCATTTTTTTCCGACAGAGGTTTATGAAAAACATTTACGTATATATTATGTTCTTCTGTCACCAAATTATTCAAATAACTATCTATAGCACTAGAAAATAGACCATCACTATTCTCAACACTTTTTTTAATTAAAGCCTCGGCCATTTCTGACAATAAAGAGTCATTTTCTTTCTTACCTTCTATTTTACCTTCTATTGGATTAGTTACCTTTATAAGTTTAGCCTTAGTTATATCAGCAGTTAATTGCCCCCAATCTATTTTGTCTTTTAATTCCTCGGGAATGGCTTTTGGTATAACTTTCAAAAGCTCTAATTTTACAATAGGATCCAACGCTTTTTCTATAAAATTAGTTACTTTCTGAACATATTTATCTCGAACTCGTTTACTTTCTTTTTCAAATATTTTCCCCCGATAGGAAAATCGTACTTTATGCCAAAGCGAACATAAGAGTGTCATTAACAAGCAAAACGTAGATATTATTATTGAGTAAGATGTAAGTACATTAGATGGCTTTTTTGCAGATACTAAAAAGATATAAGCTGAAATCAAGGCAATACACGTAGTAATAATATAATTATCCACTATGCGTATTTCTTTACTAGTTTTCATGTTTCCTCCCTAAATTTTTTTATTCTTTCACATAACGTTTGAGCTCAGGCAGAGCAACCGGCGCCATCTTGTCCCGCCGTTCTTGGGCAGGGTTGGCGGCGGGTTACGATTGCTTGAAGCGATTTGTTATGAGCTTTTCATAGTTGAAATAATTTTATCAAAAATAGCGCCTGCCCTTGAAGCTTCCATAGCTTCTTTCTTAAGCTGGTAGTAATTTAATTTCTCCTTTGTTTCTTTTTGCAATTTTTGTTCTATTCTTAATTCCTTGTTTTGATAAATGATGGCAATTAAATATACGCTAAGATACCAAAACAAAAATTTTGCATCTATTTTTATCAATTCTTCAACTTTGTAATCCTTGCTCTTATAAGGAATAAGCTCCGTGGCATCAATAATTTGCAATTTCTTTATAAGTTCTCGCTCTTTAGCTTTTGATAAAGAGTTGACATATTTTTCTATAGAAAAATCTACATTAGATACATTATGAACAAGTTTATTTCTAAGCTCCGAAAAAAAGGAGATAAATCTTCGATCTCTTTTTTCAAGAATATTTAATGCTTTAACAAAAGCAACTTTCCCAGTTTTCTTATTGCTTAATTCCATTTGAGAAAATATTTCATTAAAATTTTCATTTCCCATTACTTGCGATAGGAGCTGAGAGACAGAACCTTCCAGAAGGGAATGTGCTTTTATTACAAAAGACCAATCATCTTGGTCTTTTAAATTATAAAGGAATCCTTGTGTTATGTTTAATTCCTTTTCCATATTGTAAACAGATATTTTAAGATTATCAGTCATAATGTTTTTCTCATAACATTTAATAGACGAACTTCTTATTTTCTGACATTTATACCTTTAGCTTCAAATAAAACTAAGGTATTCTCTCCTGGCAATTCGTAATATGTCCATAATAGCTTATTAGGCGCATTTCGTTAAAAACTATTTTTTGCTTTTCTCTCCCCTTTTGAAATGTTGCCTGTATTTTCTTTGGTTTAGGGGAACAGACGAATACATGATGTCTGAGCTCCGTAATCCATGGATGGATTTTCGGAGGCAAGCACTTTAGGGCTTGTCAGTGAGCCTAAACCATTAGAAAATCAGTGTACATTTCTTAGGGGCGGTTTTCCTTTGCTTCGTTTCCTTTAGACGACAAAAGGAAATGAAGGCTGGGGGACGCAATATCCGGGGCAGGCATCGCCCCCTAAATAAAACCTACCCATCTTTTAGTTTTCTACCCCCTAAACGCTAACCGCTGTTTTTACTTTTTACTTTTACCTTTTGCCTTTTTACTTGCGATGCTATCCCTAATCGCTATTCGCTAACCGCTAATCGCTGCTTTTACAAAAAAAGGGCATTCCCTCAACTCTCATTGAGAAAATCCCCCTTAATACTTTATAATAATCTTAGTCCCATTAATTCTACTCCATTGTAGCTTTAAGAGAATACAAAACTAATACTTATTTTATCCTACACCTTTAGATTTCACATGTCAACAGGTTTAAGATAAAGGAGTTAGACATAAAAAAACCCACCAAAAGAGTGAGTTTTTTTATTAATTTAAGTGAAATTTATATCTTTATTCCGGCCTATCCGGCTCCTCTGCATGTTTTATCCAGTTCAGTCCCTTTACTAGCCAATCTTCAACTGTCGAGGCGTCTATATAGCGTTCTCTCTTTTTGATTCCGGTTTCTTTGGCAAGCCTTTTAAACTGCAGTGTAGTCCCCGGATTATCCAGAATTACCACAGAACGCTGCATGCCCTTTTCTCTGTAAATTTTCTGACCCTCCTGCATATATTCCTGTGAGCTTGACGGCAGGGGCTTGAGCTCCCGCATATCGATAAACACACCAAACTTACTAGGTGACTTTTCAAGGGCTTTTTTAGATTCCTCGACCCACTGCTGCATTTCATCATTTCTAATAAAACCCCCAAAAGTCAGCTTAAATCCATAAGGCTTTTTTTCAATCTTATACATTATCTCTCCCTTTTTTTAGCCTATTTAAAGTTAACATCAATTCGGCTAACGAGTCCACCCCTGAGTTTTTCTGCTAAAGACCGGTAAATAACTGATCCCTTTATCTTAACAGTTTTACCATTACGTATTTTAATCACCATAACATCAGGTTTCACTGCATCGCCTCCAAAGGTGTTTTTCCTGTGCGGATTATTATATACCACCAGAGTATCACTTAAGAAATTAAAGGCATAAGAACCTATAGGTAAATCCAATTTTGAGCACTTGCCATTATCCTGACAATAATCAATGGTTGTTTTTTCTTTTGTAAACATCCAGCCGGGTAATACAGGCTCAAATTCAGCGATCAGCTTATTATTATTATCAAGTTTAAAAGGGTTCTTCCCAACATTAAGCCATAGCCACATATTAATGAACTCCGCCGTAGAACCGCTAAGCCGCGCGACAAATCCATTACCATGCAAAGATTTATCAGGAAAAGCACTGCTGACAATAAAAGAGGAATTCTCTAGTATACTGCGTCCATATCTCTGCGCAGGCTGATAAGGCACAAGAACGTTTTTAAATTCAGTAAAAAACTCATCATATAGGCCGTTGCGTAATAGCTCCAGGATGAATTTATACTCCATATGTAGCCAAATCGACTCATTTTCAAGCCAACCTGAGGTAAAAGCTCTTGCGCGTCCAATATCCTTAGTGACCTTATTCAGCGAAGCATTGACCTTAAACATCTTAAGCGGCTTATCATACAAAGCGCTCTTTTTAGTATTTTCATAAAGCGCCTTGACTTGTTTTCTGTTTTTTACGCATCTAAGCGCATGTACCTGAGCCTCTAAAAACAACGGCAGCGGCTTTTGCTTAAACTGCGTCGGCCTTACACAAAAGAAATTATCACTGCTCATTTTAAATCCGTATTTAGTTTTAATCTTATCGTAGCTTACTACTTCGTTGATAAAGTAGGTATGATATAATCCTGTTTTTTTATCCCTAGAATTATCAAGACTGATATTAAGCTTTGCCGACATCTTCTTTAGGGTTTTAACAAGAGCTGTAAGCTTGATATCAAAGAGTTTTCCGCTGATGCCTTTTGATACTATTTTCCGATAGGCCTCTTTTATCGTATATGACTTATCCCAGTAAACCATATCCCTGTTTTTACTTTTATC
>Ga0307991_1000959_pt1 | contig 20665 bp, 11 predicted proteins | sample EllFjometagen131_FD_203146 | JGI IMG/M metagenome (GOLD analysis project Ga0307991, IMG submission 203146) | Marine microbial communities from Ellis Fjord, Antarctic Ocean - #131 | ecosystem: Environmental > Aquatic > Marine > Unclassified | place: Southern Ocean | collected 2014-10-08 | reverse complement strand
AATTTTCCGGTGTTTTCCTTAAAAACCAGACATATTCAATAAAGACCTTAAATAAATATATTACCAACAAAGATTCGCTTGCTTATTCCATAAAAGTCATTCCTGATGAATATCCGATAATAAAAGTGGAAGAATACAGAGATTCTTTGTATGACAACAATTTTTATTTTAAAGGCATTATAAAAGATGATTATGGATTTAAAAAATTAATCTTTTGCTATAAAAAATTATCTGACAAAGAATCTACTGACTCAACAGACAAAATATTTTTGGATAAAATTTCTATAGATAATATAATAAGACAACAACAATTTTTTTATCATTTTGATTTGTCAGCACTATCATTAAATCCCGGTAATGAATTTGAATATTATTTTGAAATATGGGATAATGATGCTATAAACGGAAGCAAATCAACCCGTTCACAGACAATGGTCTCTAAAATTCCTACACTTAAAGAAATAAAAGAAAATTCAGAAAAAAACAGTCAAAAGATAAAACAGGATATTGAACAAACAATAAAACAAGTAAAGGACTTACAAAAATCTACTGAACAATTAAATAAAAAGATATTAGAAAAGAAAAAAATCGGATGGCAGGAGGAAAAAGAAATCAAAGATTTACTTGAAAAACAAAAACAACTAAAAGAAAAAATAGAAAACATTCAAAAACAAAATGAAGAAAAAAATTTTAAAGAGCAACAATATACTCATGTTGACGAAGATATACTTAAAAAACAGGAAGAATTAAACAAGCTTTTTGATGAGCTGATGACAGATGAGATGAAGAAAATGTTTGAAGAACTTGAAAAAATGCTTGATAAACTTGATAAAGATAAAATAAAAAAAATGCTTGATAACATGAATTTAGAAAACGAAGATATAGAAAAGCAACTTGACAGAACTCTTGAAATATTTAAACAGCTTGAATTTGAAAAAAAAATAACAGAAACAATTGAAAAACTATCTGAATTATCAAAGAAACAGGAAAAACTATCTAAAAAATCTTTAGAGAAGAAAAATTTGCATCAGCAAGATAAATTATCAGAAGAACAAAAACAAATAAATAAAGATTTTAAAGATATTAGGGAAGATATAAAAGATTTAAAACAAAAAAATAATGAATTAGAAGAACCTAACAATCTGAAAGACACTCAAAAACAAGAAGATGATATTCAGCAAAATCTGGATGAGAGTACTGAATCATTAGGAAAAAACAGAAACAAAAAAGCATCTAAATCACAAAAAAGTGCCTCAGAACAAATGGAAAATCTTTCACAAAAATTTCAACACATGAAAGAAGAAATGGAAAAACAAGGTCTGGCAGAAGATATTGATGCACTTAGAAACATCCTTGAAAATCTTATACAGACATCTTTTGACCAGGAAAATCTAATGAAAGAACTGAAAAAAACTGCAAGAACAGACCCTAAATATATAGAAATCATCAGAAAACAAAAGGACATAAAAGACAATATGCAAATGATTGAGGATTCTTTGTTTGCATTGAGTAAAAGACAGGTAAGAATAAAATCTTTTGTTAATAATGAAATCAATAAGATAAATCAAAATATTGAAAAGACCTTAAATATATTGTTGGATATGAACACAATAGGATATACATATAAAACAAAAGGTCAGGCTGTTAGCCGTCAGCAATATGTTATGACATCTGTTAATAATCTGGCTTTGCTATTATCAGAGTCATTAGAAGCTATGAAACAAGCAATGTCGCAACAAAAATCAGGTAAAGGATGCAAATGTAAAGGCAAAGGAAAGCCCTCGCCGGGTAAAGGAAAAATGTCTATAAAGTCAATGAGACAATTACAACAGCAACTCAATAAACAAATTGAACAACTAAAAAAAGGAATGAAAGATGGCAAAAAAGGACAGGGACAAAAAACTATGAGCGAACAATTAGCACGGCTAGCAGCCCAACAGGAAGCCATAAGAAGACATCTGCAGGGAATAAGTCAGGAGTTAAAGAAAAACGGACAACAAATGGATGGAAAAATAAGTGAAATAACAAAAAAAATGGAACAAACAGAGACAGACCTCGTAAATAAAATTATATCTCAACAAACATTAAAACGACAACAGGAAATTATAGTCCGACTTCTTGAATCTGAAAAAGCAGAACAAAAACGCGGATTTGAAAAAAAAAGAAAGGCAGAACAAGCAAAAAATCATAATTTTAGTAACCCTAACAATTTTTTTAAGTATAATAAGTTATTAAAAGAAGAAAAAGAACTGTTAAAAACTGTTCCTCCAGGTCTAAAACCCTTTTATAAAAATAAAGTTAACGAATATTTATACAATTTTGAAGATTAATTTATTAAAATGGACAGCCATCAATTAAAATGTAAATCATTACCAAAAAATATTCACTTAGTTGAAGAATTTGTTGATACTATATGTGATGAATTTCATGTAAGTAACAATTATTTTGGTAATATAATTGTAGCTGTTACCGAAGCCGTTGAAAATGCAATAATTCACGGAAACAAAAAAAATCCCAGAAAAAATATATTTGTTACTTTTGAACAAAAACCAGCAGTCCTGTCTTTTACCATTGAAGATCAAGGTAATGGATTTGATTATAATAATATCTCTGACCCAACAGATATATCAAAAGAATCAAACTCAAACAAAGGAAGAGGAATGTATCTTATAAAATCTCTTGCTGACAAAGTAATATTCTCTGATAATGGAAAGAAAATAGAACTGCTTTTTGATATATCAAGTATAAATAATGAACTGGCAATAGATAGAATCAATCAGCTAAAAATATATTCTGAAGCAAAACAACACCAAAAAAATCTAAATTCCAACGATAAATCCACAAGTAAAAATAAATAAAACTCTTGATATATACGGAGCTCGGGTTCATAATCTTAAAAACATTGATTGTTCCATACCTCGTAATAAATTAGTCGTTATAACAGGACTAAGCGGTAGTGGAAAATCATCCCTGGCTTTTGATACTATATATGCCGAAGGACAAAGAAGATATGTTGAGACACTCTCTGCTTATGCACGACAGTTTATTGGTAACCTCAAAAGACCGGATGTTGATAAAATTACAGGACTAAGCCCTGTCATCTCTATTGAACAAAGAACTATTAATAAAAATCCCCGCTCCACTGTAGGAACAATTACAGAAATATATGACCTATTACGACTTCTCTTTGCCCGCACTTCTGACGCATATTCTTATGTTACCGGCGAAAAAATGATTAAATATACTGATGACCAAATCATTAATCTCATATTTGAAAAATTTATAAATAAAAATATTACTGTTCTGTCTCCTATAATAAAAGCGCGAAAAGGACATTACAGAGATTTATTTGAAAAAATAAGAAAACAGGGATTCCTGAAAGTCAGAACTGATGGAACTATCAAAGAACTTAGCTTCGGATTACAACTTGACAGATATAAAATACACGACATTGAAATTGTTGTTGATAAAATTAATGTATCAGAAAATTCAAAACAACGAATTATAAAATCTGTCAAGACAGCAATGAAATACAGTGAAAACAAAATTGCTGTTATGGATGAAACAGGAAATGTTCAGTATTTCAGTCGCTCTCTGATGTGTCCAACATCAGGAATATCTTATGAAGAGCCGGAACCTAATATATTTTCTTTTAACACACCTTACGGTGCATGCCCTAAATGTAACGGACTGGGAGTAATATCCGAATTAGATATTGATAAAATTATTCCTGATAAAACAAAGACCATAAAAAACGGCGCCATCATACCTGTAGGAAAATTTAAAAACAACTGGATTTTTAAACAACTTGAAGCAATAGGCAAAAAATATAATTTTGATATTAACACTCCTGTTAAAGATATTTCCGAAAAAGCAATTAATGTTATACTTTATGGCTCTGACGAAATATTTACAGTCATAAATGATAGTATAGGAATAACTTATAATCTTAATTTTGAAGGTATTATTAATTTTATCTCTGAGCAATATACAGAAACATCTTCTAATTCCATTAAAAAATGGGTTGGTAAATTTATGAACACCAAGACATGCCCCGAATGTAATGGAACCCGACTGAAAAAAGAATCTCTGTCATTTAAAATATCTGCTCAAAATATAGCTGACCTGGCTAACCTTGAATTAATTCAACTTTATAAATGGTTTGATAATATTGATTCTTATATAGATAAAAGAAGATTAAAAATAGCTCAGGAAATTGTTAGAGAAATAAAAACCAAAATCAAATTTCTGTTAGATGTAGGTCTGGATTATTTAACTTTAAACAGAACAGCAAGAAGTTTGTCAGGTGGCGAATCACAACGAATACGGCTTGCAACCCAAATAAGCTCCCAACTTACAGGAATATTATATATACTTGACGAACCAAGTATAGGATTGCACCAACGGGATAGTATCCGCCTGATTAAGACATTAAAAAAATTACGGGATATGGGAAATTCTATTATCGTGGCTGAACACGACAGAGAAATAATTATGTCTGCTGACTATATTATTGATATTGGACCCAAACAAGGAAAATATGGAGGAGAAATCATTGCTAATGGAACAACAAAAGACTTTATTAAAAGCAATACTTTAACAGCCCAATATTTAAAAGGAGAAAAATATATTAAAATACCTTTGGTTCGTCGCAAAGGAAACGGAAAGTTTTTAATACTTAATAATGCAAAAGGTAACAACCTGAAAAATGTATGCCTAAAATTACCTCTTGGTATGCTAATATGTGTTACAGGCGTGTCTGGTAGCGGCAAATCCTCTCTTGTTAATGAGACATTATATCCGGTTTTAAGCCAGTATTTTTATAAGTCATTTAAAAATCCTTTGCCATACAATTCTATAGAAAACATAAACAATATTGACAAAGTGATAGAAATCAATCAGGCACCTATCGGCAAAACGCCAAGGTCAAATCCTGCTACTTATACAGGCGTTTTTGATGAGATAAGGAAGTTATATGCCCATTTGCCGGAATCTAAAATAAGAGGTTACAAATCAGGAAGATTTTCTTTTAATGTAAAAGGTGGCAGATGTGAGACATGCCAAGGAGCAGGACTTAGAACTATTAAAATGAACTTTTTGCCCGATGTTTATGTTGTATGTGAGACATGTAACGGAAAAAGATATAACCGCGAGACACTGGAAATTAAATATAAAGGAAAATCTATTAGCGATGTGCTAAATATGAGCATAAATCAATGTGTGCCTTTTTTTAAAAATATACCAAACATATATAGAAAAGTTAAAACAATGCAACATGTAGGACTTGGATATATAACTCTAGGACAACAATCAACAACATTATCTGGTGGCGAAGCACAAAGAGTAAAACTGTCTGCCGAGTTAGAAAAACGCGATACAGGTAATACTTTATACATATTGGATGAGCCAACAATAGGTCTGCATTTTGACGATGTTAAAGTTCTTTTAAATGTGCTTAATATTTTGGTTGATAAAGGAAATACAGTACTGATAATAGAACATAATATGGATGTTATAAAATCTGCTGACTACATTATTGATATAGGTCCTGAATGTGGTGAAAAAGGCGGAAAAATAATCTGTCAGGGACCACCTGAAAAAATTATTGATAATACAGGTAGTTATACAGCAAAATATCTGAAAAATATGATTATTACCCAAGTTGAACGATAGGAACTTTATGAGCAAGTCCTAATTAAAAAGTCAAACTTAATCCGGCGCTGGGCATAACAGGCAGTTGGTCAATACGTTCATTGGTTATCCTATCAACATAAAAAACATTTTTTCTATTATAAACATTTGTTATGCTTATATTTATTTCAAGAGTTGAATTTTTCCCAAGTTCAAATTTTCTTTTTAAAGAGACATCTAAACGGTGATAATATGGTAATCTTCCTTTGTTAAGGTCGTCATACAGAGTTCCTATATAGCCATTAATTGTTGTATAATCAGTATTTATTCCTCCGGAAAAATCTAAAAGTTCATAAAATCCCTGTGTCAAAGTAAAGGGGAATCCTGAGCCCATATTCCATCTGACATCAAATTCCCAGTTTAAATTTTTTCCCATTATATAAGAGCCGACTAAATTAACATTATGTCTTCTGTCATAATGAGGCACATAATCTGATATTCCATCAGATTTATGTATATAACCAAGTGAATATACGGCCCAGACATAAAGTCGTCTGTAATCATATTTTACAGAGACATCAATACCTTGTGCATTACCTGATTCTATTATAAAATCCTTTTTTAAATAATCAGGTATATCAGAATATTCAGGTGTGTCGTCAAATACTTTATTTCTGTTCATATTTGTTAATTGCGAGAAGTTTTTATAATATCCTTCTATGTTGATTGTTGAATGTTTAAATAAGTCATATTCAATACCAAAGATAATATGTTGAGCTTTTTGAAGTTTACTTTTAACATCTTTTCCATCAAATTCCGTTTGCAGATTTTCCGGTCCTGACAAAAAACCATAAAACAAGTTTACAACATCTCTGTCTGACCTTGAGCTGATAAGATTTTGTGAATAGAGTCCTGTTGCAAATTTGATTCTCAAATCATCAGATATATTTAATTTAGCAGATAATCTTGGTTCTGGTGAGAGTTCAGATAAGGAAGCATAATAATGGGCTCTAAAACTTGGTTCAAGAATTATTTTACCTTTTATTATTTTTGTTTTAATAAATCCTGCTAATTCGGTTGTGTTTTCTGTTTGGTCAATTTTACGGTTAACAGAGTTAAAAAAGTTAAAAACAGTTTTAAAGCCAAGCATCTCAATTCCATATTTCAATTCATTTTTCCCATAAAAATATGTAAAATTTAGTCCCATATTAAAGCCGTTTATTTCACTTGTTCGTGGCAAAAAACTTTCTTCTTCAAGAGATATTTTATACTTGGAATAAGCGATATTACCTTGTATAAGAGCCGAAGAGTTTGGCGGTATCACAAGAAAATTTGTTCCTCCTCCTGAGGAGTTCCAACGAAAATCGGCTAACTTATTGTAACCAGTTACATAATCACTAAAATTAAATCCAAAAATGTTTGCTTTGCTTCCGTTTGTTGCATTAAAAGATAGCTTTCCGTAAAGGTCAGTATAATTAAAAGGAAGTCCTTCTTTGTTTATATATTTATAAAATACTTTTGAACTTTGTTCTAAGTAAGAATTTTTGGCAGAGAAGATAAAAGAAGAACTTCCTTTATCAGGGTCTGTTTGTTTTTTCAAAGGTCCTTCAATCAAAAGTTTTGACCCAAATGTGCCGGCAGATATTTTTCCTGTTATTTTTTTCTTGTTTCCATCACGTGTTGTAATATCCATGATAGAGGATATTCTTCCGCCATATTCAGCACCAAAGCCACCGGTATAGATTTCTGCATTTTTAAGAATATCAGTATCAAAGACAGAAAATAAACCTATTGAATGAAAAGGGTTATAAATAATCATCCCATCCAGTAAGACCTTGTTTTGTATTGGAGAGCCACCGCGAATATATAATTGTCCTCCCTGGTCTCCGGTAAAGATAATGCCGGGAAGCACTTGCAGATATTGTGCAAAATCGGGCTGTCCTCCAATTGCAGGAATCTGTTTTATTTGTTTTGGAGTAATTTTTACAACAGATGTCTTTGTCTCTGTCTTAAATGACTGTTTCTCAGCAGATACAGAAACTCCTTTAAGTAAGATATTGGATTTATTCAAATAAAACTTTTTTGTAATTATTTTATCAGGTTTTATATTTACGGGAAATTTTAAAGTATCAAAGCCAATACTTGTAACCATTAAAGTATATGAACCTGTTGGTGCTTTTGAAATAACAAAATATCCATTAACATCAGTTACTGCACCATAAGTTGTTTTATATAAATAGACATTTGTAAATAATATAGGTTCTCCTGTTTCTTTTTCATAAACAAAACCTCTTATAGTTCCTGTTTGTGCAGATAATGATTTTGTAAATAATAAAACAGTAATAAATATTAATATAATAAAAATGTATCTTTTATAGGTCATATAAAAATGTTTGTATAGGTTTATATTGGTTTATGTTATAAAGTAGCATTATAAAAACAAATTCAAAGATATAAAATATTATCTATTCACCCCGTAGGAAATATCCAACCGGGTAAAGGTATAAAAAGTTATTAACTCCATAGATATAACTTTGCGTGGTTATATTTTGCATAATAGTGGTTATAAGTCATTTCCCATATGAAATAATTTTGCCATATAACAATGAGATTTAATAATTTTAAGTATACTGAAACGAGTTCAGCACATGTTTTAGTTCATTTTAAGCATTCACAGGTATTTTTTTTATTATTGTCCGACTAAATTTAAAAATTTAGGTAAAATTGTTTCTAAATATTATGAGATTCCTCGCTATCACTCGGAATGACAGTGTTATTTGGAGTTCAGGGTGAGGGTAAGGACGCGTTTTACGCGTCCTTACCCTCACTGCTGCTTCTGCCGCTGCTGCCGCTGCTTCTGCTGCCGCTGCTGCTGCCGCTGCTGCTGCCGCTGCCGCTGCCGCTTCTTCTCCACCTTCCCAACATAATGAAGTTGTCATTCCGAACGGAGTGAGGAATCTACTATTATAAATTCTAATTTCATTTTTAGTCGGACATTAATGATTTTTTTTATTAAAAATAATGTTAAAAACAGTTGTTAATATTAATAAGATACTTATTATAACAGATATTTTGCTTATATAATCTCCATATCTAACAAAAAATGTGATTTTAGAATTTGTATTTATTTTGTGTTTAATGGCAACAGGTCTCCACCATTGTGTTGATTGAATAATATCTCCTCTTTGATTTATAAACCCTGATGTGCCAGTATTTGCGGACTGGACAATGCTTCTTCTTGTTTCAACAGCTCTTAATCGTGCATATTGAAAATGTTGTTTGTATCCGGATGTGTTGCCCCACCACCCGTCATTAGTAATAATAAAAATCAGATTTGCACCATTTTTTATATACTTACTTATAAATTCTCCGTAAACAGATTCATAACATATAACAGGAGCTATTTTAATAGAATCGGGATGTGTAATAAAGTTACTGCGTTGTTTTTGTATTCCCAAACTGCCGGTTGTTCCGCCTAAATCAAGAGCAAATTTATCTAAAAATTTTAAGATACCGGGGAAAGGCATTTTTTCAACACCAAGAACTAATTTTGATTTATGATAAATCTGAATATTTTTAGAAGAATCTAAAAATATAGCTGAGTTATAAGCATCATAATACATATCATCATAAGGATATTTTCGGGCAGTGCTTGATTTTTTTTCTCCTTTTTCAAACATCTTATATGAAGAAAGTCCTGTTACTATTTTTAATTTAGGAAATATTGTTATAAAATTTTTTAACCTATTTATGCTATTTGAATATTCCAATCTGTTTTCCCATACTCCTTCAGGAATGGCTGTCTCAGGACAAACAACAAAATCCGTTAAACTGTCGGTCTTGCTCTTTGCAAGTGATATGACCCTTTTTATTTGCTCATCAGAAGTCATTCCATTAAATTTTTCATTATAAGGGTCAATATTTGGCTGGACAATAACAATATTTACATAATTTTTTGTCTCTTTATAATTATTATAAATAAAATAAGAAAATATAATTGGCAAGATGATTAATAAAAGGGCAAAGCAAAATTTTATCATAAATTTTGTTATTAATTTTCTTTTTTCTAATAAATCAATGATAAGAGAATAGAAAAAAATGTTAGCAAATAATATCCAAAAAGTTCCTCCTGATGTGCCTGTATATTCATACCATTGTATGTATTTGGGATAAGAGGCAAAACCATTTCCAAGATTTAGCCATGTCCATGATAAATCCCAGTTAAGATGAAAATACTCAAAAGCAATCCAAAAAACTATTAAACTTAAATAACCTAAGTTTCTGTTTGTATATTTTTTTGTTAAATGGAATGCAAAAAAAGGAACAGACATAAATAAAGAATTTAATATAACAACTGATATAACACCAAACAAAGTAGAATTATAAATCCACCATGTTGTTAATAAATTCCATACAAAAAAGGCAGTATATGAATAGAAAAAAATATTTTTTTTATTATTTTTATAAATATAATCTTCAACAAACAATAAGGGAATAAATCCAAAGAATAAAAGTATAGGAAGTCCATTTGCAGGCCAAGATAAGCTCAAAATGATGCCTGTTAATATTGAAGATAAAAAGAGTTGATATTTTTTCATTTTACATGGTTTATCTTCCAATATTTTATTTATCTGTATATAATTCTAACAATTTAGCAATATACTTACCTATTATATCAAATTCTATATTAACAACAGTTCCTTTTTTAAAATTATGAAAATTTGTAACTTCATAAGTATAAGGAATAATTGCAACAGAGAATGTATTAGTGCCGGAATCAACAACTGTTAAGCTAACACCATTTACTGATATTGAACCTTTTTCAACAGTAATATTATTTTTTTCAGGGTCATATTCAAAAGTATATTTCCAGCTTCCATCCGTTTCTTCAACAGATTTGCATATTGCTGTTTGGTCAACATGTCCTTGCACAATATGTCCGTCTAATCTGCTATTTACTTTCAAACATCTTTCAAGATTTATTTCATCTCCAACTTTTAAATATTTAAAATTTGACCTGTCTAATGTTTCCTTTACAGCAGTAACTGTATATTGATTATTTTTTTTATCTGTTTTTACTGTTGTCAGGCAAACGCCATCATGAGCAATACTTTGGTCTATTTTCAATTCTTTAGTTATAAAGGATTTAATAGTTACATTGATATTAGCTTTGTCTTTCTTAATATCTGCAACTTTTCCCAAGTCCTCAATAATTCCTGTAAACATAATTAAAAGTTTTATTTATTAGTTTAAAATGATTTGCAATATATAAAAAATAAAACTACTCATTCACACAATTTTATTTGTATTACATTCTTACATTTAAGCATAACTGTTTAAAATTGTATTAAAAATATTTTTCCTAAAGGGAAAAAATATGAATAACTCCGTATGAACTAAGCGAAGCGTTCTCACGAACACCTTAAAAATAAACAATTTTGTGAGTAAATGCGGAGTAAGTTAATAATAATCTACCAAACAACCCTTAAGGGTTGAATAAACGATTTGATATAATATCTGTGTATATGTTGCCATAATGATTGTTTTTGTTCAATCCTTTTAGGATTGAAGATGAATACTACGTAGCTTGTAACCATAGGTTTTACCTATGGTTATTCAAATTAAATCCCTTTCGGGATTTTTTAATTAAAACAAAATTAAAAAATATAAGAAAAATTTTCCAAAAATAATATACATTTTAGTTAAAATTTTAATAAGTCTAAAAATAAATTTATTTTTAAAAATTATTTTTTAATCATCACTTTGTTAATCTGTTGAATATGTGTAATTTACAAACTTTTTGGATGAATTTGTAAATTATTCAGGTTAAATCATTATAAAGGAAACATTACAAAAATAAAAAAGACCTTATTATAAGGTCTTTTTTAAAAGAAAAATTTATTTCATTAAACTCTTTTTTCTTTAATTTTTGCTTTTTTACCTTTTAATTTTCTAAGATAAAAGATACGTGCTCTTCTGACAACGCCTCTTTTATTAATTTCAATTTTTTCAATAAAAGGTGAATTTACAGGTATAATACGTTCAACACTAATATTTCCTGACATTTTTCTTATGGTAAAAGTTTTTGTTGCACCTTTACCGGCTATTTGCAATATTACACCTTTAAATGGTTGTATTCTTTTTTTATCTCCTTCAACAATTTTATAATGTACTGTAATAGTATCACCGGATTTGAATTTAGGGTATTCTTTTTGTGGGACTAATTGATTTTCAACTAATTTTATTATTTCTGACTTATTCATCTTACTATATATTTTTATATTTGACCACTTAAAAATGAGAGTGCAAATATACAGTTATATTTTTATTATTTATAATATTTTATATTTTTTTTAGTTTTTAAATATGCGGATTAAAATTATTATTAAGTTTGTATCTGATAATTTAGATTTTTGAATACTGAAAACATATTAGTATAAATAAAAAAAATATTAACAATGTCGATTAAGGTAAGTAATTTAACAAAAATTTATGGTAAGCAGAAAGCATTAGATAATGTATCGTTTGAGATATCCACAGGAGAGGTCGTTGGTTTGCTTGGACCTAATGGCGCTGGCAAGTCAACAATGATGAAAATAATAACATGTTTTATTCCTCAGTCATTTGGAGAAGTATCGGTATGTGGATACGACACTCTTGAACAAGCTATTGAGATTAGAAAAAAAATTGGCTATTTACCGGAAAACAATCCTCTTTATTTTGATATGTATGTTAGAGAATATCTTGAATTTATTGCAGGAATACACAAGATAAAAGAGAGAAAGAGAGAACGAATTAACAGAATAATTGACATTACAGGACTTGAAACTGAACAAAACAAGAAGATTGAGAATCTTTCAAAGGGCTTTCGTCAAAGACTAGGCATTGCTCAGGCACTTATTCATAATCCTGATGTATTAATTTTAGATGAACCAACATCAGGATTAGACCCTAACCAATTGTTAGAGATACGAAATCTTATAAAAAAAATAGGAAAAGAAAAGACAGTATTATTATGCACTCATATTATGCAGGAAGCAGAATCTGTATGTAACAGGATAATTATTATTAATAATGGTAAAGTAGTAGCTGATGATTCAACAAAAAATTTACTTAAAACATCTTTTGGTAAAGAAATTATTATTGTAGAATTTAATTCTAAAGTATCAGCTCAATTATTAAAAAATATTGCCAATGTTAAATCTGTTAAAAATGTCAAAGATAATATATGGGAATTGCAATCTTTTACTGATAAAGATATACGTTCTGATATATTTCAGTTTGCTGTAAAGCATGATATTACGGTATTATCAATGCAAAAGAAAGAATATAACTTAGAAAAAGTTTTTCAGGGTTTGACTAAATTCTAATTTGAACGATAGTATTAGATAACTTTCCAAAATAAAAGCCCTAGGATATTTACCCGTTGGTAAAATTACCTACGGGGTTAATCCAACGGTTTAAAATCTGATTTGATTAGTTTTGGTGATTTGTAGTCAGTCTGTTTTATGATAAGACAATTTGGGCTAAATATTATTTTGAGGTGCTACATAAAATAGTATTTTACCAGCTAGCCTATTTTAATTTAGCTTGAGATTCCTCATTCCGAATGGAGTGAGAAATCTTTTGTTAGAATCCCTTAGTCAATTTTTTTATTACTATACAAGTCAATCCATTTATCCTGAATAATTCATAAACTAAAAAAATCAGACTTCTTAAAAATTTGGATATACAAAAATAATAAAACCTTATAACATCCGTAATATCAAGTGATTATATTATATATAAAAAATGAAACTACTCATTCACACAATTTTATTTGTATTACATTCTTATTAGTAGAGACGAGGCATGCCTCGTCTCTACTGTTTAAAATTGTATTAAAAATATTTTTCCTGAAGGGAAAAAATATGAATAACTCCGTATTTACCCCGTTGGGCATAAGACCTACGGGGTATATGCGGAGTAAGTTAATAATAATCTACCAAACAACCCTTAAGGGTTGAATAAACGATTTGATATAATATCTGTGTATATGTTGCCATAATGATTGTTTTTTGTTCAATCCTTTTAGGATTGAAGATGAATACTACGTAGTTTGTAACCATAGGTTTTACCTATGGTTATTTACCCCGTTGGATATTATCCTACGGGGTGAAAATTAAATCCCTTTCGGGATTTTTTAATTAAAACAAAATTAAAAAATATAAGAAAAATTACTTTTTAATTATCACTTTGTTAATCTGTTGAATATGTGTAATTTACAAACTTTTTGGATGACTTTATGAATTATTCAGGTTATAAATAATATTTTTTTTAAATTTGCATTTTCCTAAAAAAAGGTAGCTATTTAATATCTGTTTGTAAAGTTGCTGTTTTTTAAATTTATAGTAATTTTAATTAATCAAAAAATCATAATATGGAATATTTTTTTACATCAGAGTCAGTATCAGAAGGGCATCCTGATAAGATAGCAGACCAGATATCAGATGCTTTGTTAGATGAATTTTTACGTTATGACCCTGATTCAAAGATTGCTTGTGAGACACTTGTTACAACAGGATTAGTTGTTTGTGCCGGTGAAGTTAAGACAATGAGTTATATTGACATTGAAAAAGTTGTGAGAGGAGTTATAAAAGATATAGGATATACAAAGTCCGATTATAAATTTGATTCAGAGTCGTGTGGTGTAATTTCTACTATACACGAACAGTCCCCTGATATTAATCAGGGTGTTGTAAGGGAGAGCGAAGAAGATCAGGGAGCAGGTGACCAGGGTATGATGTTTGGTTATGCTTGTAAAGAGACAGATGCTTATATGCCTTTGCCTATAGATTTATCACATATTTTATTGCAGCAGTTAGCAGGCATCAGAAAAGAGGGTGAACAGATGAAATATCTCAGACCTGACTCAAAATCACAGGTTACCGTTAAATATAATGATAAAGGTGAACCACAAATAATAGATACAATTATTATTTCTACTCAACATGACGAATTTATACTTCCAAAAGATTCCTCTTTTAAAGCTGAGAAAGAGGCAGAAAAGGCAATGCATAATAAGATAGAAAATGATGTCAGGAATATTTTGATACCGCGTGTTAAAAAAACACTGCCGGAACGATTGAGTAAATTATTTATAGATGATTGTAAGTTATTTGTAAATCCTACAGGGAAATTTATAATTGGCGGACCTCATGGAGATACGGGTTTAACAGGAAGGAAAATTATTGTTGATACTTATGGTGGACAGGGGTCTCATGGTGGCGGTGCTTTTTCGGGCAAAGATTCATCTAAAGTTGACCGTTCAGCAGCTTATGCAATGCGTTATGTTGCAAAAAATCTTGTTGCAGCAGATGTTGCCGACAAAGTATTAGTACAAGTTGCTTATGCTATTGGTATTGCAAAACCTGTTGGCTTATATATTAATACTTACGGGACATCAAAAGTTAAAGATGCTAATGGCAGAAATCTTACAGATGGTGAGATTGCAGAGAGAGTAAATAAACTTTTTGACTTACGACCTTATGCTATTATTAAAAAATTTGGATTAAAGAATCCTATTTTTCAAAGAGCTTCAAATTATGGACATTTTGGAAGGTCTTACTATATTGAAGAACTTGAAGTTTTTTATAAAAACAAAGATTGTATTACAAAGATAATTGATGGAAAAGAAAGATATTTTAAAAAAGCAGAATTTTTTGCATGGGAAAAATTAGACTATGTTGATATAGTTAAAAAGGAATTTGGAATTTGATGAAGCGTCATTGATTTGGCTTTGCCGTCATTTGGCTTCGCCGTCATTTGTTGTCATTTGGCTTCGCCGTCATTTGTTGTCATTTGGCTTTGCCGTCATTGATTGTCATTTGGCTTTGCCGTCATTGATTGTCATTTGGCTTCGCCGTCATTGATTGTCATTTGGCTTCGCCGTCATTTGTTGTCATTTGGCTTCGCCGTCATTAATTGTCATTTGGCTTTGCCGTCATTGATTGTCATTTGGCTTTGCCGTCATTAATTGTCATTTGGCTTTGCCGTCATTTGTTGTCATTTGGCTTCGCCGTCATTTGTTGTCATTTGGCTTCGCCGTCATTGATTGTAATTTGGCTTTGCCGTCATTGATTGTAATTTGGCTTTGCCGTCATTTGGCTTCGCCGTCATTGATTGTCATTTGTCTTCGCCGTCATTGATTGTCATTTGGCTTCGCCGTTATTTGTTGTCATTTGGCTTTGCCGTCATTGATTGTCATTTGGCTTCGCCGTTATTTGTTGTCATTTGGCTTTGCCGTCATTTGTTGTCATTTGGCTTTGCCGTCATTGATTGTCATTTGTCTTCGCCGTCATTTGTTGTCATTTGTCTTCGCCGTCATTGATTGTCATTTGGCTTTGCCGTCATTGATTGTCATTTGTCTTCGCCGTCATTGATTGTCATTTGTCTTCGCCGTCATTTGTTGTCATTTGTCTTCGCCGTCATTGATTGTCATTTGGCTTCGCCGTCATTGATTGTCATTTGGCTTTGCCGTCATTGATTGTCATTTGGCTTTGCCGTCATTGATTGTCATTTGGCTTCGCCGTCATTGATTGTCATTTGGCTTCGCCGTCATTGATTGTCATTTGGCTTCGCCGTCATTGATTGTCATCATCAATCATCAATTAAAAAAGTATATTATTTTTTCCAGAATGCGGGTGAGAATAGTATTAGGACAGTAAACAATTCAAGTCGTCCCAGAAGCATAAGAAAAGACAGGAACCATTTTCCGACAACAGGTATGTTGGCATAATTATTAATTGGTCCAACAGAGCCAATGGCAGGTCCTATATTTCCAATTGTTGCAGCAACAGAACCCATAGCTGATTTAAAATCAAAACCGAGTATTGTCATAAAAAAGGTGCCAAAAGCAAAAAAAATCATATAAATAAGGAAAAAAGCCAGGATATTAAAAATAATATTCTGTGGTATAATTTTTTTGTTTAAACGTACAGGGATAACAGCCGAAGGATGTATTAAACGTTTTAATTCTAAAGAACTATTTTTAAATAATAATAAAATTCTAACTATTTTTACACCGCCTCCTGTAGAACCTGCACAGCCACCTGTAAACATTAATAAAAATAAAAACACCCACAAAAAAACAGGCCAACTTAAATAATTAGCAGTTACGTAACCTGTTGTAGTAATAATTGAAACCGCCTGAAAGAGAGAACTTCTAAAAGATTTTTCAACCGATGTATTATTAAACAAAAATAAACAAACAGTAATGATTATTGAACTTATGAGGATTAAAAAAATGTAGTATCTAAATTCTTCGTTTTTCCATATTCTATTTAATTTTCCTCTAAGCATAAAATAATGAAGTGTAAAATTTGTCCCTGCCAGTATCATAAATACAATAATTATATATTGTATAAAAGGAGAATAATTGGCAATGCTTGCATTTTGTGTAGAGAATCCACCTGTAGCCATGGTTCCAAAGGCATGACATATAGCATTAAAAAAATCCATACCACCATACATAAGAAGTAAGGTCTCAATAAATGTTAATAAAATATATATTCCCCAGAGTCGTTTTGCTGTCTCTCTAATACGTGGATGCAATTTGTCTTTTGTTGGGCCTGGGACTTCAGCGGCAAAAAGCTGCATTCCTCCTATGCCCAGAATAGGTAAGACAGCAATTGACAGAACAATTATTCCCATACCACCTATCCAGTGTGTCATACTTCTCCAGAATAAAATATCCCTGGGTATTGCCTCAATATCATTTAAAATTGATGCTCCGGTAGTAGTAAATCCTGAAATAGTTTCAAAAAATGCATTTGTAAAATTCGGTATGGTCTTGCTTAACAAAAAAGGTAAAGTGCCAAATAAAGACATTACAATCCATGTTAAAGAAACAGTAATATATCCTTCTCTTTTTCCAATATCTTTGTTTTTGTAATTTTTATTAATGAGCCATAAAAAGAGTCCGAAGCAAGATGTAATCAGACCTGATATTAATAGCGGATATATATCATTGTTATAATATATTGAGAAGCCCAAGCCCGTAAGCATAAAAAATCCTTCAAAAATTAATAGTAATCCTACAAATCTTATTATGAATTTCATATTAATTTTTTTCCATCTTGGCATTTTTTTTGACTTATTAAGTTATAATACGATTTTTGTGAATCATTTAGTTTGGCATTAGTTAAAGAATCTTTCAACTTTATTAATAGTGTTTGGCAGGGCAAAAACAACGACTTTATCATTTTCCATAATTTGTATATTTCCGACAGCTATACGGCTTTGTCCGCCACGTATTATTCCTCCGATAATTGCTCCTTTAGGAAATTTTAGTTCGCTTATAGGATGTTTGGTAATAGGCGAATTATGTTTTACTACAAATTCAAGCACATCAGCATCTATCTCATTAAGACATTTAGAAGAGGAAACTTCTGCGTTCATAGTAAAACGGACAATATAACTTGCTGTAATTAATTTTCTGTTAATAATATTATTTATCCCCATATTTTTAGCTATATCAATATAATCTATATTTTCAACCAGAGCAATGGTTTTTTTAATACCATATTTTTTAGCTAAAAGGCAGGTAAGTATATTTGTTTCAGAATTGCCTGTGAGAGCAATAAAGGCGTCCATTTCTCTAATATCTTCATCTTCCAGAAGTTCTATATCTCGTGCATCGCCGTTTATAATAAGAGTTTTATCAAGACAATTTGTAAGATATTCGCATTTTCCTTTATTGATTTCAATTAGTTTAATATTTAGTTTTTCTTCTAACTTTTTTGCAGTAATTCTTCCTATTTTCCCGCCTCCAACAATTACTGCATTTTTTATTTTGATTCTTGTTTTTCCTGCCATTTCCAATATTCTGTCAATGCCATTTGGCTTTGTAATTACATAAATAGAGTCATTTTCTAAAAACATATCATCACCTCTCGGAATAATGGTTGTTTTTTTTCTGTTTATAGCAACGGCTCTAAAGTCCAAATGCGGATATTCTTTTGCTATCTGATTGAGGGTTTTGTTTATTACAGGAGCATCCTTTTCTAATTTTACCAAAAACAAAGATAATTTACCTCCTGAGAAGTCAAATGCCTCAGTAGCAGCTGTTTGGTTTAAGAGTTTGATAATCTCGTTAGAGGCAAAATGTTCAGGACAAACCAAAAAATCTATTCCTAAAGTTTTAAATAGTTCTTTGCTTTTAGCAGTTAAGTATTCAGTATTATTTACTCTTGCAATGGTTTTTTTAGCACCAATTTTTTTGCTTAGTATAGAAGTAACAATATTAGTTAGCTCATTTTTAGAAACAGAAATTAGCAAGTCGGCATTTTTTATATTTACATCTTTTAATACAGAAAAAGAAGTAGAATCGCCTATTATTGTCATTAAATCCGAATGAGATTCAATTAATTTAAGCAGGTCCTTGTTAGGAGTTATCAATGTAATATTATGATTTTCATCTGAAAGCAATTTTGCAAGATGTAAACCTACTTCACCGTCGCCAGAGATAACTATGTTCATAATATTTTGTTTTTAAGATATAAAAATGCGAATATAATTAAAAATTAAAATATATTTTTTTAACTAACAAAACAAACTAATTTAATAATTAATTTTTTGTTTGTCTTGTTTGGTTAATAATATTTTTACTTAACCTGAATAATTCATAAACTAAAAAATTAGGTAGTGTCATATATTAATTGATATTTTTTATTTGAAATAAATATCCCTATAGTGCAGTAATATTAAACATTATAAAAATATTCGGAGCATAATTTTAGATAATCATCATAAATTATTTAGTTAATTGAATTTAATTTTTGACATATTTTTTTACTTTTGTGTGGTGTATTTTTCGTGAGAATATCCGGCTCTTTTTCATGAGAATTAACATGATTACCAATAATGTTGTCTTCTACGAGGCTTTATTTAGTGTTTATTTATAATATCGTACCTACGGCACTTTGTTTTTGACCTTTCTGTCTATTTTACCATATTTTCGCCTCTACGAGGCTTTATTTATCGTACATATTTCTGATTACCAATAATGTTGCCTTTTGTTTATGTGCTACTTCGTGTCTGAAGCACTTTTTGTGTTTAATACTTTTTTATTATTAACTTTCGTTATAAAAACAGCACCATCGGTGCGATATTATGGTAATGTCAATATGCTATGCTTTTGTTATAGCCTCGTAGAGGCGGCATTATTTTGATAATCGTCATTCGTAAAAATTCAGAATTCTTAAAAATTTGGAGATACAAAAATAATAAATGCCGTAGGATGCCTATCCAACGGTATAAAACATTATAACATCCGTAATATCAAGTGATTATATTATATATAAAAAACAAAACTACTCATTCACACAATTTTATTTGTATTACATTCTTATTAGTAGAGACGAGGCATGCCTCGTCTCTACTGTAAAATTGTATTAAAAATATTTTCCCTGAAAGGAAAAAAATATGAATAACTCCGTATAAACTAAGCGAAGCGTTCTCACGAACACCTTAAAAATAAACAATCCTTAAGGGTTGAATAAACGATTTGATATAATATCTGTGTATATGTTGCCATAATGATTGTTTTTGTTCAATCCTTTTAGGATTGAAGATGAATGCTACGTAGTTTGTAACCATAGGTTTTACATTTGGTTATTTACCCCGTTGGATATTATCCTACGGGGTGAAAATTAAATCCCTTTCGGGATTTTTTAATTAAAACAAAATTAAAAAATATAAGAAAAATTACTTTTTAATTATCACTTTGTTAATCTGTTTAATATGTATAATTTACAAACTTTTTGGATGAATTTGTAAATTATTCAGGTTAAAAACTTAATTGATAGTAGGGATTTATAATAAGACACCTTTTGTCTCAGACACATTGTGTCTTATTAGTAATTTGTTGTCATTAATTGTCATTTGGCTTTGCCGTCATTAATTGTCATTTGGCTTTGCCGTCATTAATTGTCATTTGGCTTTGCCGTCATTAATTGTCATTTGGCTTTGCCGTCATTAATTGTCATTTGGCTTT
>Ga0307991_1000956_pt1 | contig 20682 bp, 25 predicted proteins | sample EllFjometagen131_FD_203146 | JGI IMG/M metagenome (GOLD analysis project Ga0307991, IMG submission 203146) | Marine microbial communities from Ellis Fjord, Antarctic Ocean - #131 | ecosystem: Environmental > Aquatic > Marine > Unclassified | place: Southern Ocean | collected 2014-10-08 | reverse complement strand
ACTCCCTAAGAATATCTATGAAACAAGTGTAGAAGAAAACGTTCTTTCCGGTCTTACAATGGGTCTGGCAAAAGGTGTTGGCATGACAATCGTAAGAACAGGTGCTGGTGTTTATGAAACTGTGACTTTCCCGTTCCCAATACCAGAAGATTACCAGCCAGTGTTAGAACCTGAATTTGTATTTAGTGAATAATATACATCGTTTTAAGTGCTAAAAATAAAAGGGACGATAAATATATCGTCCCTTTTATTTTGGCAAAACTAACTTTAATAAAATCTACGATTTCATTTTTCAACATTTTGGTATATAATATTCATGTTAACCTAGAATTACTCCAAAGGAGGTATGATGGGCGAGAAAAGAAGGAATATTCGTTTTAATATTCTGATGGATGCGATTTGCGGAAGGGGAGAGAGCTTTAAGAAATTAAAAATTAATAATTTCAGCCGCGACGGGGTGGGAATCATCAGTTCGGAAACATTTCAACAGGGTGAAGATGTTGAGCTGGAAATGACCATACCCGGTGATAATATGCCAATTATGCTTCATGGAGAAGTTGCTTGGTCGAATAATTCTGAGTCGGATGATGGTAAGCATAAAACAGGTTTACGTTTTAAAAATGTTCGGAACGAAGATAGAAGCAGAATTTTAGAATATATTTACCAAAAATGGATTGTTCCGAATAAAGAAAAATAATATTTATTTACAAGTGGAGGTATTATGAGTCAGGGAGACAAAAAAGAAGAAAAACCTATGGAGGCAGAGGACAGTGGGCAGGAAACAGTAGACAGTGTTTCCGAAGCTGAAGAGGTAAAAACCGAGGAAACAGCAGTTCCGAAAGAAGAAGCAAAGCCGGAGGAAGCTCCGAAAGAAGAAGCAAAGCCGGAGGAAGCTCCGAAAGAAGAAACAAAGCCGGAGGAAGCTCCAAAAGAAGAAACAAAGCCGGAGGAAGTTCCGAAAGAAGAAGCAAAGCCGGAGGAAGCTCCGAAAGAAGAAGCAAAGCCGGAGGAAGCTCCGAAAGAAGAAGCAAAGCCGGAGGAAGCTCCGAAAAAAGGTGATGCTAATCAGCCTAAAAAAACAAAACTCGAGAAGCCGACAGATTGTATGGGTTGCGGTAAAACTTTGCTAAAAAAAATGTGGTATTACAGAAATAGTGCATATTATTGTAATAAACGTTGCTATAAGAAAAAGATCGAAGCAGATGCTCAAAAAGCTGCAGAAGAAGCAAAAAAAGCCAGTGAATAATTGTTGGTGAATTGTGAATGATAAATAGTAGGGGCGGGCCTAAGTGTCCGCCCTTTTTATTAGACAGTGATTACGGTGATTTATCGTTCAAAATGGTGTGATTACAGTGATTGTTGTGCTATGCTGGGGAGTACGGCGACAAAAATGTAGGGGTTCAAAATTTTGAACCCCTACAACAGAAAACAGAAATCATAGGGGCGCCCCCTTGTAGATGCCCGATATCAATTAACCCAAAAGATTATCTATGCAAAAAGAGCAAATAAATATTAACAAAATAATCCTGGTTTCTAGTTGTTTGATTGGCAAACCATGTGCTTATGATGGGAAACCTCGGACGAATGAAAGCGTTTTGAAGTTTTGTGAAAAGTATGGATATATCGATGTGTGTCCCGAGGCGGACGGAGGTTTAAGCTGTCCCAGGAAAAGACATGAGATAAAAAGTGGAACCGGGGAAGATGTTCTTTGTGGCAAAGCCAAAGTTATAAATGATGCGGGTGAAGACAATTCTGATGCTTTTTTGCGCGGCGCCAAATGTGCACTGAATATATGCATAGAAAGTGAAATAAAAGTTGCAATCATGAAATCCAAAAGCCCTTCTTGCGGTAAGTATAAAATCCATAATGGAGATTTTGAAGGAGTTCTAATAGACGGGAGCGGCGTTACAGCAGCGTTACTTAAAAAAAATGATATTAAAGTTTTTACTGAGCATGAAATATCTATGGCAAGCAGTCTGATCGACAGACATAGAGAGTCTGAAAGTCGAAAGGTCTAAAAGTCTGAAGGTTTGATAATTCAAAAGCAATGGTCTTGTGGGAGCTTTTGAATTATAGTTAAAAAGTTAAAAGGTTGAAAAGTCCAAAGGTTCTGTGAAAAATTTAGAAAAGAAGATAGCCTAGAAATAGATCAATCAAAAAAGAACAAAGTTAAAAAGCTCAAAATGTTGAAAGATTCGGTGAAGAATACAGAAAAGAAGTTGATCCGAGAAATAACATTAACTGCAAAGCAAAAAAAAACGATTGTCCGTAAAGCTTGTTGGATATAGCTTGAAAGCTTCAAATTTAAAAAGATTAAAACGATGTGCATAAAACTTTTGAATTCACGAACCTTTTCCGCCAAAGGCGGATCAGTCTCTGAGGGGAACTTTTGAATTTCGAACTTGTAAATTTTTTGACTTAAGATAGATTGATTTTCTTTTTTCTAGTGATATAATAAGTTGCTATGGATACAGAATGCATTTTTTGTAAAATAATTAATAGAGAAATTTCTGCTGATATTGTTTATGAGGATGAAAGTATAATGGCTTTCAAGGATGTTAGTCCTGTCGCGCCATATCATGCACTGTTTATCCCAAAAAAGCATATTTCAAGTTTGAATGATTTGAACTTGGAGGACTCTAGTGTGGTTGGTAAAATATATTTAAAGATTAAGGAAACTGCACAAAGTGAGAATATAGCAGAAGATGGATATAGGGTTGTTGCAAATTGTAACAGGGCAGCCGGGCAATTAGTTTTTCATATTCATTTTCACCTTCTTGGAGGACGGGATTTTTCATGGCCTCCAGGATAGTTTAGACTGCAGACAGAGGTTACAGACCGTAGTGGAAGGAATGTGAGAGGTAAAAAGATAAATCGTAGGGGCAAACCCATGTGTTTGCCCAACTTGGGAAACATAATATGGAAGGATAGGCCAAAATGACCGAGAGAAAAGTAGAAAGAAGAAGATATCCTCGAATTAAAGATGATAAGATTTCGATCAAGTTGTCCGGGGACGGGTTTTCAGCGATCACGCAAAGTCTGGATGTAAGTGCGTCTGGTGTATATTGCAAGGTGGCTGAGCGGCTTCCCCTGATGACAATTGTCCAGATCGTTCTTTCTCTCCCAGGAAGGACATTTTCTAGCAAGTCAACTAATATGAAGATAGATGGTGTAGTTGTCAGGGAGCACCCGGTTAAAAAGGATGGCAAGATAGTCCATTATGACGTTGCAATATTTTTTAACATGCTCTTACCCAAAGAAAGAAGAAAACTTGCGGCATATATTGAGAGTCGAACTAAGAATAACAGGGGATAGGTTATAGAAGAGCAGGTGTTAGGTTATAGGTGTTAGGAATTAGGTGTCGAAATAGGGACTATCCTAAACCCTAACACCTATAACCTAACACCTTTTGAAAATAGTAATACAATAAAAAAGCAAATAGGAATGATTTAGGCGTTAGTGTAGGGGGAGGGGTTTAAACCCTCCCCCTACGAATAAATAGAATATTTTTGTTATGATAGATACACATGAGCTGATAATTGATACAAAAGGGAATACTGATGTAATTGATATAACTGAGGATTGTCAGGAATTTCTGAGGGAGTCTTCTCTAAAAAACGGGGTTATGACGGTTTTTAATCCCGGGTCTACCGGTGGCCTTTCAACGATAGAGTATGAACCGAATTTGGTAAAAGACTTGAGAAGCGCATTGGAGCTAATCGCTCCGACGGATAAAATATATGAACATAGCAAAACCTGGCATGATGATAATGGCGCAGGTCACATCCGGTCAACCTTAATGGGTCCGTCAATTTCAATTCCTTTTGTCGAAAAAAAACTGACGCTTGGTACTTGGCAGTAGATAATTTTTTGTGATTTTGATTCACGTCCACGAAAACGCCAATTAGTTATACAAATTAACGGAGAATAGTAGATCAGATGGGTAAATGTTTTAGACAGAAACCGGTAAAGCTCGTGATGAGCATTATTTACAAAGACCGCGGGTTGTGTCAAGATGCGGAAGAAATGTTGAAAAACAAATATGGTGTATTAGAAGAAGCTGATCGCGATCTTGATTTTGATTATACTGATTACTATGAATCCGAAATGGGCAGTGGGTTGAAAAGAAAGCTGATTTGTTTTAAAGATTTAGTTGATAAAGAAAACATTGCTGAAATAAAGCTGGAATCGAACAAAATAGAGGATTCGTTTAAAGTTAACGGGAAAAGACCGGTAAATGTTGATCCCGGGTATGTCACTGAAGCAAAGCTAGTTCTTTTGACCACAAAGGATTATACTCATCGCGTATATATAGGAATGAGTATCTTTGCGGAATTAACATTGTACTATATGGATGGTGCCTTTAAAGCGTGGCCATGGACTTATCCGGACTATGCTTCTTTGGAAATGTCGGAATATTTTAATCAGGTCAGAGAATTCTATATGGGGGATTTGAAAAGAAAAGGGTTACGGGAATTTTAGCGGCGTAAAACGGATAAAAACGGAGAGACAAATGTCTTTGAAGCAAAAGCATATAGTTGTGATAATGTTTTCCTCCATAATTATAACCGGGGTATTGTTGTTTACATTAGTTGGATATAGAGCATATATGCAGTGGAAAAAAGGAAGTTTTGCGGTACGCTACAGAAATTCTATTTACCGCCTTACAGCGGAGTTGTTTAGAAAAAATATAACCATTTCAAATGTAAGCGTTAAAATAGGTGATGAGGGCATGCTCTGGGGCATACCGATACTTGAGGGTAGTATTCACAATGATACAAAGAAAACGATAACTTCGATTTTAATTGAAGTGTCGTTTATTGAACCCGATGGGGTGGTGCTATATAATGATTGGTTTTATCCGCTAGGAGAAAAATATTCTGATGGGCCGGGTGTTTTTTCACGTACTAGCGGGACAAAGAATATACTTCTGCCGGGTGAAGGGTTGTCTTTCAGGCGTGCTATAAGAAATTGCTCAGAAGATATTGTCAAAAAATTGGGTACAATGCAATCCTTCGCCAAAGGGGATGCAGAGGACAAAATTAGATTAATTCATTCAATTTCAGGGTTAAGTGTTTCATGAAAAAATTAGTTTTTTTTATTTTGATCGCAATTGTTGTTGTGACTGTTTTGGTTACATCGGCATTTCTTTATTTCTATCTTCATAAGCACAAAACGTATCTTTATGATGTATACAATAACGATAAGCTGTGGGGTTTTTCTAAAGTCGATAGATATAATACGGAGGACAAGATCATATACAAGAGTGAAGTGAGCCTGCCGTATACATCCGGATTTCCGCAGCGAAATGAAAAGTACTTTTTAAAAAAAACAACTTTGGAACTATTGAAATTCAGTGTTGAGTTTTCTGGAGTATTTGGACAGAAAGAGATCATTCTTATTGAGAAAGAAGGGGCGAGTGCCAATTATTTATTTTTGAAACATCCCGAATTTATGAAGATAAAAGACCCGAAAATAAATACGGCTAATGTTGTTTTTTCTCCGGGAAGTTTGCTGTCGCATATGGCGGTTTTGGAAAAATACAATTTTTGGAAAAAAGGAGTTCAGTATGTTGATGTAGTTATGCCATTTGATGGACCGGTGCCGCCGTTAAAAACAAGGATAGAGGTAAGGCATCTTGGAGATCAGTATGTCAGCATAATGGGAAGAAAAATAGAATCAGAAATTTTATCGTTAAATTCAAATAATTTCCCTGAAACTAAAGTTTTTGTTTCCAAGTATTCACATAAAATCCTGATGTGTAAGATGCATGAAAGACGGATGAAGTGGATCTTGAAAAATGCCGAAGAAGGTTCTGGCAAAGTATTAAAATCCATTCGGAAAAAAGTCAGAGCTGTTTTAAACAAATGGTATTTGCAGTTTTTCAAGAAAAGGAAGAATATTGAAGAATCCGAAATTTTTGACATGTCGAAAGTAGAATCTAAGGTTTCAGAAAACGTTCGGGGAGAAAGAGAAGAAGTGTTTTTTGAAAGTTCTAACTTAGTGCTTTCCGGATGGCTGTATAAACCTAAAGGTGAAGGGCCATTTACCAGTGTGCTTATGGTTCCACAGGACGGACTGCTTATGAAGGGCGAGTTGGAAATGTTTGATTCATTGTGTGTGTATTTGAGCAAGGCGGGGTATGTCTGTCTATTTTTCCAGAGGCCGGGTCAGGGTAAAAGTCAGGGAGTTTTTACGGAACTTGATGATGAAAGGCAAGTTGATAACATTGTTTCTGCGTACGAGTATTTTTCAACACTGCCGTTTATCGATAGTTCCTATGCGGTTTTCTTAGGGAATAAGGGTGGAGGATATTTAGTGCTAAAGGCCGCAGAGAAAATATCTGTTCCAGTTGGATGCGTATTAATTAATCCTGAGATCCTGTTAACTGAAGGAGAGTTTGCTAAAAAAACTGTTAAGGCGATAATGGACAAAGAGAACATAATTACGTTGTCCTTAGAAGAGTTGGAGATAAAAGAAACGCAATTTATTGAAAATGTGAATAGTGTTTTAGGTTCAGAAAATAATGTGGCGTATTTTTTAGGGCATCGTTTACCATATAAGGAGTATAAAGAGTTTTTGTCTCGCGACGTTTTTGGGGAGATAGAAATGTTTAAAAACAAGATGCTTATTGTCGCGGGGAAAGATGATCCATATTTTTCGCAGATGAATTTAGATAAACTTCAGTCTTCTACGAAGATGTCGGAAGGAAAATTAAGCGTTTCGGTTTTTAGAATATTGGGAGAATTTATTGGAGGGACGGAATATAAAGAAAACAACTGGATCTTTGATTTCAAGAGAGATCCATTTGAAGGGATAAAGAACTGGATTGCTGATGAGAACCCGGCAAATATTGAGGGAGAGACCGTTAAAGACCTTAATGATAAAAAAAAGGTTGTGGAAGTGTTGATTTTGGATCAAGTGGAAAGTGCTGAGATTTTGTGATTATTTAAAGAGCACAGTATATGTTTTACGAAACATTTATTAACTTTGATTTCATAGTAAATTAAAATGAGACAAATGTTGACTTTTACTTTTCCATGTGCTATATTTCAGTAAATTGAAAGGGGGCGTTTAATGAAAAAGTTTTTTGCGGTTTTTTGTTTAACTGTATTTGTATTGTCGATGTCAATTACGGTGTTTGCAGCAGATATGCCACAAAAAAGTTATCCTGCAGGTCCTATCCAAAAAGCGGAAAGAGGGTTTGGGAATGCACTGTTTGGATGGACTGAAATACCTAAAAGGATAGTTGATATATCTAAAGAAACTAATCCGATAAAAGGTCTTGTGTTAGGCATAATGCAGGGAACGGGTAAGGCGTTTGCAAGAACAGCATCAGGATTGGGCGATATTGTTACTTTCCCGATCGGAAGTTATGATGAACCAGCTGTTATGCCGGATATGCCTAAGGTGGAGCAATAATAATACTAATGCTATAAATGGTTTAAGAAAAGCGGGTGTGTGTACATGCCCGCTTTTCTTGTTTAGCTCGAATTTCTTGTTTAACCAGGTTTTTTTGGTATAAAAATGGATTAGAACTGTATTTTGTAAGTAGTTCAACAAATTCTTGACTCGTTTAGCAATATTATGTTATACTCCTGCCTGTGGGTAAATTATGAAGGAAAAATTACCAGAACGTAGACGGTTTATTCGGCTTGAAGTGCCATTAAAGGTTGTTGTGAAAAATGACAATCAGGCTTATGATGTAATCACTAAGAATATCTCACCGATCGGATTAAGGTTCGAGATTGGGATTGAACTCATGGATAGACAGGATCTCGAAATGGATCTTTTTATTCCGGATCTTGATGCCCCCATACTGATTAAAGGAATAGTAGTATGGCATAAGAAAATGAGTTTAGAGGACGATGCGCCTTATGATGTGGGAGTAGAAATCATAAAAGTCGAAGAAGAGAAGAAAAACGACTTTTTGAAGTATCTTTGTGACTTAATGTACAATTTAAAGCCAAAAATCAGAATGTAGATATTGGAGGTGTTTGTGAAAAGAAGTCTTGTGACAGTGATAGTGTTATTTTTTTGTGTTTGTCTGTTCGGATGTGCTGGAATAGATGCACCGACGCCGGAATCAGTGCTGAAGAATCCTACTGGTAGCGGTTCTCTTTATGTGGGAATGATGAAAGAAGAAGTTATCTCTTTGTACGGAGAACCGGATTCTAAACAGACGGTATCTTCCGATGAGTGGAAAGAACCCAGGGAAGAATGGGTTTATAGAGGCAGATATCCTGTTTTGCCTATAAGTCCGGGATATCTTTCGAAAGATTTATATCTATATTTTGATGGGGAAAATCTTACAAATATCAGCAACAAATCACTTGGAACCGCAAAAAAAACGGATTCTGAGACAGGGTACATAAAATAAAATATTGGATTAGGCAAGAGACTTGATGAAAATCGATAATATTGTGTGTTAAAATTGTATTTAAGGGGGGAGTATGTTACGCATACTTTGTAAATCTAAAATAACAAAGGGGCTTATAACCGATAAAGAGCTGCATTATAACGGTAGTATAGGTATTGATAAGAATATTCTTAGTGAAGCAGATGTGATACCCGGAGAACAGGTTCAGGTTCTGAATTCGAATAACGGAAATCGTATAACTACTTATGTTATAGAAGAAGTTGCAGGTTCAGGGAAAATAGTTTTATATGGTCCAGCAGCAAGAAGCGGGGAAGTCGGAGACGAATTGGTGATATTGTCTTATTGTATGATGGAGACCAAAGAAAGTCATAATTTTAGTATTCGTCATACTGTGCTAGGCAAAAATAATCAGTGTAAAGGAAAATGATGAGTTTGTATGAAATAAAAGTTTATCCAGAGCCGTGTTTACGCATACATGCCAAAGTTGTTGATGAGTTTTCGAAAGAATTTGAGAAGCTGATTCGTAGCATGGTAGATTGTATGTATTTGAATGATGGGATCGGTTTGGCGGCGCCACAGATCGGATTGGGGATAAACGCATTTGTGCTAGATATCGGTGATGGGTTACAAACATTTGTAAATTCCGAGATAGTTGAGAAAGCGGATAAAAAAACCAAAATGGAAGAAGGGTGTCTGAGCCTTCCTGGTTTACAGGTTGTTGTGGAAAGACCTAAAGAAATAAAGATTCGCGCTCAAAACGAAAAAGGAGATTTTTTCATAAAGACTTATCAGGGTTTGACGGCAAAGGCAATACAGCATGAGATGGATCATTTGAAGGGGAAACTTATTATCGATTATCTTGATCCGGTGCGACGGTTTTTTGGTAAGCAAAAAATTAGTAAATATAAAAAAACTAATGGTAAAAAAGCCTGTGAGGTTGTGTGTGATGCGGGAGAATGAAATACAAGAAAAATTAAAAAAATTTCTTAAAACAAAAAATGCTGTTGGAGTTTCTGTTTTTAGAATGCTTATATCGGAGATAAAAAATAAGAAAATTGCCGATATGGTAAAAACGCTAGAAGAAGAAAAGATCATACAAATTATTCAGAAAACGGTTCGTAAACATAAAGAATCTATTGAGCAGTTTCAAAAGGGTAATAGAATGGATCTGGTGGAGAAAGAACGTGGCGAAATGGCGGTTTTAGAAAAGATGCTTCCTCCTCAGATGTCAAAAGAAGAGTTGGAAATGCTCGTTGTCCAGGCGATTGCAGAATGTGGGGCCGAATCTATAAAAGATATGGGTAAAGTGATCGGGGTAGTAAGAGAAAAGGTAAAAGGATGTGCTGATGGTAAGGCTATCAGCCAAATGGTCAAAGAAAAACTTGTGTAATTTTTAAGGAAGGAAGGAAACAATGAAAAAGAGAATAGGGATAGTGCTATTGATGGTTTTGGTTATGGTTTTAGCGGTAAATTTAAGCGCGTTTGCGGAAAAAAGCTTTAAGAAAGCTTCAAAGGATGCAGCAAAAGCAACTCTAAATTATCCTGCTAATATTATCAATGAAAGCGTAAAAGTTGTAGGAGGCGCAGCAAAAGGGACCGGTGAAACGGTAGTTAATACAGTAAAGGCTACTGGGGAAACATTAACCGGTGATGTTGAAAAAGCTCCGGATATTATTAAAGAACCTGTTGTTGGTAGCGTTGAAACTGTAAAAGACGCCGCTGTTGGTACAGTTGAAGTACCGGTTACTGCCGGCAAAAAGACCGCAGAACAAATGTAAATTGTAATGCAAGCAATAAGGGTACCGCTAATAACGGTACCCTTATTGCTATTTAAACTAAAATTGGATATTATAACCTTTCTGATATTGATTCTTCTTTCGGCTTTTTTCTCAAGCTCGGAAACCGCTTTTTTATCTCTTGATAAAATTAAAGTTAAACAAATTGAAAGTGCTAAGCGTTCCGGAGCCAAGAGGATGTCTGCGCTTTTGTCATCTCCTAACAAATTGCTTGTAACTATTCTTATAGGTAATACATTTGTGAATATTGCGGCAAGTGCTGTTTTTGCAGATCTATCATATGATTATTTTGGTGAAAAGGGAATCTTTGTTTCTATCGCCGCGATGACGATCTTGCTGCTTATTTTTGGGGAAGTGACGCCCAAGATGTTTGCGTTGTTCAATGGAGAAGCTGTTGCGTATTTTGCCTCGCGTTTTCTGCATATTTTTCAATGGCTTTTTACACCGGTTAGGGTGATATTGAGCAATATTTCTTATTCAATAGTTCGGGGATTGGGTCTAAAGATCTATCCCGAAAGTTTTAAGATCACTGAACAGGAAATTAAATCCCTGTTCTCGATTGGTAAAAAAAGTGGTGTAGTTAAGAAGAAAGAAAAGGATATGATCGATAATATCCTGGAATTCAAGGAGCTTAATGCTGCAGATATAATGTCTCCCAGGATCAATATCGCGGCAGTGGACCTCAATCTTGAGATTGCAGAGACTATTGAAAAAATAAAGAAAAACCAGTATTCCCGATTTCCGGTTTATGCTCATACATTAGATAATATTGTAGGGGTGGTTCATTCAAAAGATATTCTTTTGAATCCGAATACACCGATAAAAGAGATTATCATCAAACCCATTTTTGTTCCTGAAAGTATGAAAATTGATGATCTTTTGCAGGAAATGCAGAATAAACATACGCATTTAGCGATCGTAACAGATGAATATGGAGTTACATCGGGAGTGGTTACGATCGAAGATGTTATAGAACAGATTGTTGGAGAGATAAGGGATGAATTGGACTATGAATTGCCGAATATAACTAAAAGCGGTATTGAGAAATATCATGTTAACGGTCAAACGCATATAGATGAAGTGAATGACACTATAGGCACTAAAATTGAAACTCTAGAGGTGGATACAATAGGCGGATTTGTTGTGTTGAAGATCGGCAGGATACCTCAAAATGGAGATTCAATAGAGATCGATGGATATAGATATTTTGTAAATGATGTTTCGAAAAATAGAATTACAAGTTTGACGATCGAAAAAATATTATGATCACCTTTTATACAATTTCAGTTCTGACGGCAATATTTTTGCAGGCATTTTTTACTGCCAGTGAAATGGCGTTTACCTCAGTTGATAGAATAAAGCTACATAGTATGGCTGAGGCCGGCAGTAAATCTGCGACTAAACTTGAATCGTTTCTTAAAAATGAAGGCGATTATTTAGGAGTTACCCTTGTAGGGACCAATGTTTCGGTGGTAGTTGCATCCGTTTTCGCGACGCGAATATTTATGGAATATTTTGATGTAGGGATTTCGCCGCTATTGACAACAGTTGTAATGGTTCCAATAACTTTAGTTCTTGCGGAAATAATACCCAAAATGGTTGCGCGTCAGTTCTCTATGGCGCTTGCGTTGCATGTTTTTGTGCCGCTTGCAGGGTTTTCTAAAATATTTTATCCGGTGATCGTTGCGGTAAATTTTATAGCACGAACGGTATTGGCACCTTTCGGAAAATTAAAGAAATCCTGGGATGTAAAGTTAACAAAAAATGATCTGAAGAAAATTCTTCTTTTAGGTCATGAAACGGGTGAAGTAGAGGCGGATGAAGTGGAGATGATCCATAAGGTGCTAGATTTTGGAAGTAAAAAAATCGGTAATATTATGGTGCCGATGTATAGAGTATCTTCAATAAATAGCGATGATGTTGTTAAAGATTTAAAGGAATTGGTTCTCTTGACAGGGTATTCCCGTATACCGGTTTATCAGAAAAACAAAAATAACATAATAGGGATAATAAACATTTATGATATAATTTTCGAGAAGTCTGATGCAGCCGATGATGCGGGTATTTCCGAATATATTAGAGAGATCGTACCAATAAATCAAGATGACGGTTTAAATGCGGCGCTAACCAGGCTTAGGCGAAAAAAACAACCCATGGGGATAGTGTTTGATTCTAACGAACAGGTTAAAGGGATAGTGACTATAGAAGACATTTTTGAAGAAATTGTTGGAGAAATCGAAGATATAGGAGGAGTATGAGTTTCGTATTTGTTATTCCGGTTCTTGTGATAATAATAATTTCCGTGTTTATTGTAAAAATAGCGTCTGTTGCGTTAAATTTGACCGGTCTGGAAGAGAAAAAGGCTTTTTTTCAGGCATTGTCAGCTTTTACTGGAACAGGGTTTACTACTAAAGATTCCGAACTTATCCTTCAGGATGATATTAGAAGAAGAATAATAATGTTCTTGATGATATTAGGAAATGCGGGGTTAGTTACTGTTATTACTACGTTACTATTATCTTTTAATAAGGGCGGGTTTGCTCCCAATCTTCTCAATTTTGCGGTTATTCTTTTGGCAATACTTTTTTTGATAAAAATATCTTCAAATAAAGTATTAACACGTAAACTTACAAAGAAGATACAGGAAAAATTAGTTAAAAGATCATCGTTTACAAAAAGACCTGTGGAGGAGGTTTTGAGAATCGCAAAGGGATACGGAATAGCGGAAGTTACCTTGACCGAAGAATGTGGAGATATCGGGAAAACGTTGATAGACTCATCTTTCAGGCAGAAAGATATTTTGATCTTAGCTATAGAGAGAGGGCCAAGTGTTATTCCTACGCCCAAGGCAACAGATGAGCTTGTTATAGGAGATATAGTTATTTGTTATGGTAAGTTGGAAAACATTGTTTTGATCGTATCCGGAGATAAAAAAGTCTCTTTGTAATAAGATGCTTCCTGGTCTTGAATTATTAAGGTTCATGTGATAAGTTTAGTTATTGATTATTTTAGAAGTGGGGGTATATATGAAACGAATATTAGGTATAGGATCAATTTTGATGATAATTTTTTTTATGGCTGGTTGCGGTGAAACTGTGAACGGGGCGATGAAGGATGGCCAAAGAATAGGTTCGGGAGTCAAAAAGATTTTTATTAGAGAATAATAGAACAGGTTATTTATGAGCAGGTTATAGGGGTTAGGTGTCGAAACAAGGCTTTTCTAAAACCTAAAGCTCTAAAAGCTGAAACTTTTTAAAAATAGTGATACTAAATAATTGAAATGAGAATGGTTTAGGTGTTAGGGAATCCCCCAAAATTTTTGATTTTGGGGGATTTGTATTTTTGGAGAAAGATGGATATAGAGATAAAAATTAAGAGTATTGATGAAGCGATTCCAAAATTGCAGAAAATCGTGGCTAAATGTAGTCTATGTGTTCATCAATGTGGAGTAAATAGACTTATCGGGGAAAAGGGGAAGTGTCGAGCTGGACAAGATGCTCTGGTATACAAAAGTTTTTTGCATAGAGGAGAAGAGCCTTCAATATCCGGAAGCAAGGGATCAGGGACAATATTTTTTTCGCAATGTAATATGGCATGTACTTACTGTCAAAATAATCAGTTCAGTCAAAAAGATGTCGGAGATGAAAAAAATGTAGAATCTCTGGCAGAAATTATGCTTAGTTTGCAGAAAAAGGGTTGTCATAATATTAACCTTGTAAGCCCTACGCATTATATTTACGCTATTGTTTTAGCCTTAAAGAATGCATATGATAATGGTTTGAGACTGCCTATTGTTTATAACACAGGTGGATATGACTCTTTGGAAGTTATTAAATTGTTAGACGGGATAATGGATATTTATTTACCGGATATGCGGTATTCTTGTGATGAAATGGCTAAGAAATATTCCGGAGTGATAAACTATGTATCCAATAATAGAAAAATTGTTAAAGAGATGTTCCGGCAGGTAGGTACGCTCAAGATTGATGCCGGAGTTGCTTTTAAAGGATTAATTGTGCGATTATTGATATTGCCGGGCAAAATATCCGGAACTATAGAAACCATGGAGTATCTTTCAAGGAACATAAACCGAGAGATGTTTATAAGTATAATGAGCCAGTATTATCCAGCTTATAAGGCTTTACAGGATGATGTTCTTAAAAACAGGATAACACACGCAGAGTATAGAGTTGTCACGGAAGCGATGGGCAGGCTTGGTATGACCAACGGCTGGGTACAGCCGTTCTTTGAGAATGTTGATAATAACTTTGCGGGGGAAAATTTCTAAATAGACAGCAGGCGAGAGATAATAAACAATGTCATCCCCGCAGGTTCTAAGCGGGGATTAAATAACGATATAAATATTTCTATGTGGTTCCCGCTTAGAACCTGCGGGGATGACGACTTTTCCTTCCTAAAGGACCAGCGACTAAATAATTTTCCTTGACGCAGACTTAAATTTTTTAGATAATACACTTCTAGTGGACAGGTTATGTATCAGGAGAACAAAGACGTTCTTATTTATCCATATTTATAAGAACGTCTTTGTTTTTAATGTTAAATATAATAATAGGTTAAGAGGAGAACAATGCATAAAATAGTCAGAAAAAAAATGCTTAATAATGAAATATGTCTTCTTGAGTTTGAGGCGGCAGATATAGCTAAAGCTGCCAATGCCGGTCAGTTCCTGATCTTCAGAATAGACGAAGAAGGAGAGAGATTTCCCATAACTTTATATGACTGGGACAGAGAAAAAGGTACAGTTACCGTTGTTTGTCAGGCAGTTGGGGTAAGCACAAAAAAATTGTGTGTTCTTAACGAAGGGGACTTGATTTTGGATGTTGCCGGTCCTCTGGGGAATGCGACACAAACAGAAAATATTGGTAAGGTGATCTGTATCGGCGGCGGAGTTGGGACCGCGGAAGCATATCCTATAGCAAAAGCGATCAAGAACGGTGGAAATGATGTAACGGTGATAATAGGTTCCAGGTCAAAGGATCTTATTATTTGTGAAGGGGAAATACGCGAATTCTGTGACAAGGTGCATATTGCAACCGATGATGGGACATATGGTCAAAAAGGATTCGTTACCGATATTCTTAAAGCATTACTTGAAAAGGATAAATATGATATGGTGTTTGCCATAGGGCCGGCGATCATGATGAAAGCGGTTTCAGATATGACCAGGGAATATAATGTTAAAACGCTTGTTTCGTTAAATACGATCATGATAGACGGAACAGGAATGTGTGGAGTATGCAGACTTAAGTTTAAGGGTGAAGTTAAATTTGCTTGTGTTGACGGTCCTGAATTTGACGGGCATTTAGTAGATTTTGATGATCTGATGAAACGACAGGTTCGTTATAAAAGTTCTGAACAAAAGGCCCTTAAACGGCATGAGGGTAAATGCCGTTTAAGGCTTGATGAATAGAATATAATTTTTATGTGTTTCCCGCTAAGAACATGCGGGAATGACGATTTTATTAGAACATGCGGGAATGACGATTTTTATTTTATAGTATAATCTGAGAAGGAGAGTATAGAATGAGTGTTAAAATGAGGGAGCAGGATCCTAGTGAGAGGAAAAATAATTTTAATGAAGTCCCAATAGGCTACAGTGAGGCAGAAGCTGTGGAAGAGGCTTCCAGATGTTTGGGATGTAAAAATCCCCCATGTGTTAAAGGATGTCCCGCGGAAGTAGATATTCCTACGTTCATTATGGCGATAAAGGAGAAAAACTTTAAAGACGCTATTGACATTATAAAAAGAACTAATACGCTTCCGGCAGTTTGTGGAAGAGTATGTCCGCAGGAAGATCAATGCGAAAAATTATGTGTTTTAGCGCATAAAGGTGACCCTATAAATATCGGCAGCCTTGAAAGGTTTGCCGCTGACTGGGAGAGAGAGAACGCCGGCGACCAGCGACCGGCGATCAGCGACAGGCGGTATCAGGAGAGAAAAGCTAAGGTTGCAGTTATAGGGGCTGGACCTGCGGGATTAACGTGTGCGGCAGATCTGTCAAAAAAAGGGTATGAAGTGTCTCTTTTTGAAGGGTTGCACAAACCGGGAGGCGTGTTGACGTACGGAATCCCCGAGTTTAGGCTTCCCAAAGAAATCGTATTCCAAGAGGTGCAAGAGATCCGCGATCTTGGGGTAGACCTAAAACTCAATTACGTTATAGGTAAAATTAAAACCATAGATGTGCTGCGCGAAGACGGGTATGAAGCATTTTTCATAGCCTCTGGGGCCGGGTTGCCATATTTTTTAGGGATAGAGGGAGAAAATTTAAACGGTGTATATTCTGCGAATGAGTTTTTAACACGCGTAAATTTAATGAAAGCGTATAAGTTTCCGGAGTATGATACGCCGATCGATATTGGCAGAAAAGTTGTGGTAATTGGCGGGGGAAATGTTGCTATGGATTCCGCGCGTTGTGCGATACGGCTCAATGCGGGAAAGGTGTATATAGCATACAGGAGAACCGAAAAGGAAATGCCTGCGCGAATTGATGAAATACATCATGCCAAGGAAGAAGGGATTGAGTTCCATCTTCTTACGTCTCCGGTTAAAATCATTGGAGATGAAAATAGCAAAGTTAAAAGTATGGTATGTCTTAAAAATGAGCTGGGTGAACCCGATCAGAGCGGAAGAAGACGGCCTGTACCGATAGAGGGATCTGAATTTGAGATTCAGGTGGATACGGTAGTGAATGCGATAGGGAACGGAGCTAATCCTCTTTTATTGAATACGATCAAAGAACTGGAACTTAATAAATGGGGATATATCGTTGCGGATGAAAACGGAAAAACAAATGTTGAAGATATTTTTGCCGGTGGTGATATTGTAACCGGTGCGGCTACTGTTATAGAAGCTATGGGTGCGGGCAAAAATGCGGCTCGGTCAATTGAAGATTATTTGAATACCAAAAGCTAATATGAAAAATTATTTTCCTAACAAAAAAGAGTATTGCGGGGTTTTCGGAGTTTTTGATAATCCGAATGCAGTGGATCTGACATATCTGGGGCTTTACTCTCTTTAGCATAGGGGGGAAGAGTCCTGCGGAATAGCTGTTCATGATGGTAAAAAGATGAGACAGCATACCGGGATGGGACTGGTCCCCGAGGTTTTGAATAAAAATAAAATGGAAACTCTTAAGGGTGATTATGCGATAGGGCATGTTAGGTATTCTACAACCGGATCGAGTATATTGAAAAATGCGCAGCCGTTCATGATAAAACATAATCGCCTTTCTGTATCGATTGCGCATAACGGAAATCTTGTTAATGCGGGAAAGCTGAAACGGGAGCTTGAAAAACAGGGCAGTATATTCCATTCGACTATGGATTCAGAGATCGTATTGCATCTTTTGGTAAGATCAAAACAGGAAGCGCTGGAAGATAAGCTGATAGAGGCTCTTGATAAGTGCGATGGTGCATTTACAATGCTTTTTCTTTCTGATAAAAAAATCATTGGAGTACGTGACCCTCAGGGGTTTCATCCCCTATGTCTGGGTAAGAAAGGCGATTCTTTTGTTCTTTCAAGCGAGACATGTTCTCTGGATCTTATCGAAGCGGAATTTATAAGAGAGGTCGAGCCCGGTGAGATGGTGGTTATTACCGAAAACGGGGTAGAGTCCCGAAGGTTGAAAAAGAAATGTGAGCCGGCTCCTTGTATTTTTGAATTCATATATTTTGCAAGGCCCGATAGCTTTATTTTTGGAGACAGTGTTTATCAAGTAAGAGAGAGACTTGGGGTTCAGCTGGCAAAGGATAATTTTGTTGAAGCGGATCTTGTGATGAGTATTCCGGATTCGGGCAATTATGCAGCTTTAGGTTACGCAAGGGAAAGCGGCATACCTTTTGAATTTGGTATGATCCGTAATCATTATATTGGAAGGACATTTATCCAACCTTCTCAGGAAATGAGACAGCATGGGGTACGCATTAAACTTAATCCTATAAAAGAGGCGATACGAGGCAAAAAAGTAATTGTGGTTGAAGATTCTATTGTACGAGGCATAACAACTAGCAGCAGAATTAAAGCAATAAGAGAAGCCGGGGCGAAAGAAATACATATGAGGATAAGTTGTCCTCCAATAAAACATCCGTGTTTTTACGGTATAGATTTTCCAAGCAAAAAAGAGCTTATAGCTAACCAAATAAAAGACGTAGACGCTATAGGGGATTTTATTGGTGTGGACAGTCTCAAGTATTTGAGTGTTGAAGGAATGATGAAAGCCGTAAGCAAAGGGTGCAACAGTTTTTGCACGGCATGTTTTACCGGTGTTTATCCTACAAAAGTCTGCAAAAACAGCCGAAAAAGCGATTTTGACAGTTAAGAATAACAGGTTGTTTTAATGGTAAATGGCCTATCAGGGATATAAGTGCCGGGTAGGCCATTTCTTTTCATTGATATTTATACTATAAGATAATATAATACACTCTTGTTTTTAATGTTATTTAAAACACGCGATTGGAGCTTATAATGGAAAACAGCGATACAATTCAAAAGGCGAATGATCATTTCAGCAAAATAATCAAAGATCAGATGATAAGGGTCGAACAGATGAAAAAGGATCAGGGATGGACAGATTTCGGATCTTTAACGCCTGTAATAGTAGGGGTTTGTTTTGGTGACGGAATAGGTAAGGTTATATCTAAACATGCTGAGACAATTCTTAAGCATATGCTTAAAGAAGAATGTGCGGTTGGAAAAATTGAGTTTCGGGATATTGATGGTCTTACCATAGAAAATCGAGCCGAGCATAAAAAAGCTATACCGGATGATGTTCTTAAAGAATTGAAGAAGTGTCATGTGATCTTGAAAGGGCCTACCACCACTCCACAGGCTGGAGATGGCTGGCCGAATATAGAAAGCGCGAATGTTGCAATGAGGAGAGAACTGGATCTTTTTGCGAACGTTAGGCCGGTCAAGATACCAAAAGAGGGTGTTGACTGGTGTTTTTTCAGAGAGAACACTGAAGGTGCTTATATTCTTGGATCCCAGGGGATAAATGTTACCGAAGATATAAGTGTTGATTTTAAAGTTATGACTGAGCAAGGTGCCGAAAGAATCATACGAATGGCTTTTGAGTATGCAAAGGCTAATGGCATTAAAAAAGTAACAGCAGTTACAAAAGCGAATGTTGTTAAGACGACAGACGGTAGATTTTCAAACGTAGCAAAGAGAATAGCAGATGAATATAAGAAAGACGGAATAAAACAAGACGAATGGTATATTGATATTATGACAGCAAAACTTCTTGATCCGGCTCGCCGAAAAGAGTTTCGTGTTATTGTTCTGCCTAATCTTTACGGAGATATTTTGACCGATGAAGCGGCACAGCTTCAGGGCGGAGTGGGAACTGCCGGTAGTGCGAATATAGGGAAGAAATGGGCTATGTTTGAAGCAATACATGGCAGTGCTCCCAGAATGGTTACGGAGGGACGGGATATTTATGCAGATCCTTCCTCTATGATACGTGCAAGTGCCATGCTTATACGGCACATAGGCTATCCTGAACGGGCTGATAAACTTGACATGGCACTTGAAATTTGCGGACAGTATGAAAAGAAACTAGAAATAACAGGAAGGGATACAGGAGCTACAGGAGAAGAACTCACGGCTTATCTTCTTGATTGGGTAAATCGAGAAGACCTTAAAGATAAGTGGGAAGAATATTCTAACAATTGTGATTAATGAACTGTGATGAGGCTTTTATGAAAAAACGCGAAGGAATATTGGTAATAGACTTTGGGTCACAATACGTGCAGTTAATTGCAAGACGTATAAGAGAGAATAAAGTGCATTCAATTGTTGAGTCTCCGCAAGTTACTGTTGGAAAGATCCAGAAGATCAATCCGACAGGTATTATTTTTTCCGGGGGGCCTTCCAGCGTTTATGATAAAAAATCTCCGGTTTGTGACAAGAGGATTTTTGACCTTGGCATTCCGATTCTTGGGATATGTTATGGTATGCAGATCACGGGAAAACTGATGGGTGGAAATATCAAAGAAAGCGGAAAATGTGAATATGGAAGTACTGTAGTTAATTTCAATCGAAAAAACAGTTTGTTTTCCGGGATAAATGTCAGTTCTGTTACATGGATGAGTCATAGGGATAAGGTTGCCAAGCTTCCGCGAGGATTTACAGCTATTGCCTCAAGTGAAAATACGAAATGTGCAGCGTTTTTTAATGCTAAGAAGAAGATCTATGGTGTACAGTTTCACCCTGAAGTTGTTCATACTGAACAAGGCGATAAAATATTAAAAAATTTCCTGTTTAAGATATGCGGCTGCAAGAAAAACTGGACGATGAAATCTTTTATTAAAAAGAAGGTAGAAGAAGTCCAACAGAACGTGGGCGATGGCGAAGTTATGCTTGGGCTGTCCGGCGGAGTTGATTCGACTGTTTGTGCGGTTTTGCTAAGTAAGGTCTTAGGCAAGCGGCTTCATTGTATTTTTGTCGACAATGGTCTGTTACGTAAAGGTGAAAGAGAACGAGTGG
>Ga0307991_1000954_pt1 | contig 20748 bp, 14 predicted proteins | sample EllFjometagen131_FD_203146 | JGI IMG/M metagenome (GOLD analysis project Ga0307991, IMG submission 203146) | Marine microbial communities from Ellis Fjord, Antarctic Ocean - #131 | ecosystem: Environmental > Aquatic > Marine > Unclassified | place: Southern Ocean | collected 2014-10-08 | reverse complement strand
GCCACAGTGCATCTATCATTATCCATCCTGAGTAGCACTAATCTTCCGCTCTGGTTCTGTTCTCCGTATTCGTCATGCTCGCGAAAGCGGGTATCCAGAGATTTTGCATAGATTTCTAGACTCCCGCCTGCGCGAGAGTGACGACCTTTGTGGCGATAGCGGAAGACTAGTATCAATCAGGTTATCCATTGATGTTAGCTTCTGATCAAACCTTAGCCTGTAGCGGCTTGATTTTCAATAAAATTGGCATTGTCGCTTAGTGCTGAGTGTGGTAAATTTTCAGGTCATTTAAATCTTGCCCTGCATAGTCATCCTGCAGGTTATTTATTCCCTTTCCATATACTCTAGTGGAGGATCTTGATGATCCGTTCAATCTCCAAGAAAATATTTGGTAGTCAGAATGATCGCGAGTTAAAACGTCTGCAAAAAATAGTCATAAAAATTAATGCTTTAGAAGAAGATATCCAGGCGTTAGATGACGCGGCATTGCAGGCTAAAACCGGTGAATTTAAACAGCGCTACCTCGATGGCGAGACTTTAGATGAATTATTGCCCGAAGCCTTTGCTGTGGTACGCGAAGCTGCGTTGCGGGTGCTATGTATGCGCCATTTTGATGTGCAGTTAGTCGGTGGGATGGTCTTACACGCTGGCAAAATAGCCGAGATGAAAACGGGTGAAGGTAAAACGTTAGTTGCCACCTTAGCTACATATCTCAATGCCATCACCGGTAAAGGGGTGCATGTCATCACCGTTAACGATTACTTGGCAAAACGGGACTCTGAATGGATGGGGAAAATCCACCAGTTTCTCGGTTTAAGTATCGGCTGCATTATTCATGGTATTAGCGATGACGAGCGTAAGGCGGCCTATCAAGCCGATATAACCTATGGCACTAACAATGAGTTTGGTTTTGACTACTTGCGCGATAATATGAAGTTTGAGTTGGAAGATTATGTCCAGCGTGGTCTCAATTTTGCCATAGTTGACGAAGTTGACTCAATATTAATTGATGAGGCGAGGACTCCGTTAATTATCTCTGGCCCTAGCGAAGCCTCCAGCGATCTGTACTATAAAATAAACGCTATAATTCCCCGTTTGCAGATGGGGGAGATGGTTGAGCACCGCGATGGGAAAATTGGTCAGAGCAGCCGTGAATTTACCGGTGATTATACCGTAGATGAAAAGGCAAAATCAGCAGCGCTGACCGAACAGGGCGTTGGTGCGGTGGAGAAAATACTCAGCATCGAGAACCTGTATGATCCGCGGCATATAGAGGTGTTGCATCATGTAAATCAGGCGCTCAAGGCGCATGCGCTATTCAAGAATGAAGTTGATTACGTCGTCAATGATGGCGAAGTCATGATCGTCGATGAATTTACCGGACGCTTGATGCCCGGACGGCGCTGGAGTGATGGTTTACACCAGGCGGTTGAAGCCAAGGAAGGGGTGAAGATTGAGAACGAGAACCAGACGTTAGCAACTATAACCTTCCAAAACTATTTCCGCATGTACGATAAATTGTCGGGCATGACGGGTACTGCGGATACTGAAGCCGCAGAATTTGGCGAAATATACAAACTTGAGGTAGTAGTTATTCCTACCAATCAGCCCAATGAACGCACTGATCAGCCTGATGTCATATATAAGTCAGAACAAGAAAAATTCAATGCGGTTATCGTCGATATTCAAGACTGTTACGCTGCGGGACAGCCAGTGCTGGTGGGAACGATCTCCATTGATAATTCGGAGCGCTTATCGGTTCAGTTGAAGAAAACTGGGGTGCCACATAATGTTCTTAATGCCAAACACCACGAGCAGGAAGCGGAAATTATTGCTCAAGCCGGGCGTATTGGCGCGGTAACTATAGCTACCAATATGGCTGGTCGTGGAACCGATATTGTCCTCGGTGGTAATGCAGAAATGTTGACCAAACAGGCACTTGGAGCTAATGCCGATGAAGATGACCGCTACCCAGAGTTGCTGGAAAAGTTAAGTGCTGAATGTAGCGCTGAAAAAGAGAAGGTTATCGTGGCTGGTGGCCTGTATATTCTTGGTACTGAACGCCATGAGTCGCGGCGCATCGATAATCAGCTGCGCGGTCGTGCTGGTCGTCAGGGTGATCCCGGTGCCAGCCGTTTCTATATGAGTCTTGACGATGATTTGCTGCGCATCTTTGGTGGCCATCGCGTGGCTTTTATCATGGATAAGTTGAAAATCCCTGATAATGAGCCCATCGAACACGGTATCATTTCTCGAGCCATCGAAAATGCGCAAAAGAAAGTGGAAGGACATAACTTCGATATCCGTAAACACCTTATCGAATATGACGATGTCATGAATCGCCAGCGCGAGGTGATTTATGAACAGCGGCGCGAAGTGCTGGCTGGGGAAAATATCCGCGGGACTTACAACGCTATTATTGAGGAGATGGTAGAAGATATTATCGCTACCTTTTGCCCAGAAAAAGTTGCCCCGGCTGATTGGAATATAAGTAGCTTAGTTGATGATTTTATCGCTCAGTTTAATTTTGAGCCACAATTGCCTGAGTTGATCGAAAAGACTGATATTGCTGTTTTGGATGAGCAATTGAAAAAACAGGTTTTTGCTCAGTTGTTGCGTAAAGAGGCGGACTTTACCCCCGAGGTGCTTGAGCACCTGATGAAAGTGCTGCTGTTGCAAGTGATAGACAGCCAGTGGAAAGATCACTTATTATCCATTGATTGTCTGAAAGAGGGTATTGGTCTGCGCGGTTATGCGCAGAAGAACCCGAAAGAGGAGTACAAGCGCGAGGCTTACGACCTTTTCATGCAGATGATGGGGCGTATCCGGCAGGAAGTGCTGAATAAATTGTTTATGATTCAACTGGTTAAGGATGATGATGTCGAGCGCATGGAAGAGGAACAACGCAAGCGCAAGATCGTGATTAATCGCAGTGATGAAGAGGACAAGGTGGCGCGACCGATAACTCGCGATGAAGAGAAAATAGGGCGTAATGATCCCTGCCCCTGTGGCAGTGGTAAAAAATATAAAAAGTGTTGCGGTAAATAGTGGGGCACAAAAGAGTTCGGGAGAGATGGAATGGCAGTAGATCTTGAAAAAAACACTCTGCAAGTTAAGGGATTCACCTTTGCAGCGGCGGCAGCGGGGATAAAAGGTAGTGGTGTTGCTGAACGCAACGATTGTGCGCTGATCGTTTCGCACCAGCCAGCTGATTGCGCCGGAGTATTTACCAAAAACAAGGTGATTGCTGCACCGTTGCAAGTAACCAAACCGCTGGTGGCTGTGGGTAAATGTCAGGCAATACTGATGAACAGCGGTAACGCCAACGCTTGCACCGGACAACGTGGTTTGGATGATGCGCACAGCAGTGGTAAAATGCTGGCGACGCAACTGGGTATTGCCGCAGATTTGGTGGCAGTAGCTTCGACTGGCGTGATTGGTGTCCCCATGCCAATTGAGCGCTTGTTAGGGGTAATCCCTCAGCTGTGTGCTGAGTTGGAAGCTGATAAAGCACAAGCTGTTGCCGCGGCTATTATGACTACTGATAGCTTCAGTAAGACGGCCAGTCTCCGGGTTAATATTGCAGGGCAGGAGTGTAATATTGTCGCTATAGCAAAAGGTGCGGGGATGATCCATCCCAACATGGCAACTATGCTGGGTTTTGTGATGACCGACGCTGCTATCAGTCCAGAGTTGTTGCAGCCATGGTTAACTCATGCAGTCGACGCCTCTTTCAATTCCATAACGGTAGATGGCGATACCTCGACTAACGATATGGTGTTGCTACTTGCCAATGGTGCTGCGGGTAATGCAGTGCTGAGTGCCGACAGCCCTGACGCCGTAGCTTTTAAAGAAGCCTTGGATACGGTATTGCTCGCCGTGGCGAAAATGATTGTCAGCGACGGTGAGGGTGCGACTAAGTTGGTTCAGATCCAGCTTAACGGCGCCGAAGATGATGCTCAGGCCAAGATTGCCGCACGTAGCGTGGCTACTTCAAGCCTGGTTAAAACGGCATTTTTTGGTGAAGATGCCAATTGGGGGCGTATTATTGCTGCAGTTGGTTATTCAGGGGTAGAAGTTGATCAGAACCTGATTGACATCTTTTTTGATGAAGTGCAGGTGGTGAGCAACGGCTTAACCACCGGTGCAGCCCAGGAAGAACTGGCTAGCACGATATTGAAACAAGCCGAGTTCTGTGTGCGTATTGAACTTAAGCTTGGTACTGGCAGTGCCCACTACTACACTTCAGATTTAACTTACGATTATGTAAAAATAAACGCTGATTACCGCACTTAATTACCGGTAAAGGTGTTGGGGCTGAATCGAATAAACTGTTTTCCTTAGACCCGCTGCTGCGGGTTTTTTGGTGTGTATATTAGACCATGATTAGGACGAATATTCCGCTATACGACTTCTTACCTAGGGGAGTGAAAAACTCGCGGAAGATTGTTTCTAATCAGGTAATGGAATGAATGCTATGAAATTTAAACGGATAGTAGTGATAGTTTTGGACGGAGTTGGCTGCGGTGCTTTGCCTGATGCTGACGCTTATGGCGATGTTGAGGCAAATACTCTTGCCCATGTAGCTCAGGCTATGGGCGGCTTGCCTTTGCCGACATTACGGCGGCTGGGTTTGGGCAATATTATTCCTATTGCCGGGTTAGATCCGGTGTTGTTACCTGCGGCGGCATGGGGCAAAATGAAGGAGTGTTCCGTTGGTAAGGACAGCACTACTGGTCACTGGGAGATCGCTGGCGGCGTGCAAAAATGCCCTTATGCAACCTATCCGGATGGTTTCCCCCCCGAGATAATTGCCGCTTTCAGCACAATAGCGGGCATCGAGCCGTTGGGTAATGTGGCTATCAGTGGAACTGATGCTCTTGAGGTTTATGGGGAACAGCATATTGCCACCGGTCGTCCCATTGTCTATACCAGTGTAGATTCGGTGTTTCAGATCGCTGCCCACGAAGCGGTGATTCCCCCCGAGAAACTCTATGCATTGTGCAGCGCTATGCGCAGCGAGCTGGATAAGTATCGGGTGGGGCGTGTTATTGCTCGTCCTTTTGAGGGGACCACGGCGCAAAATTTCCAGCGCACTACGCGGCGGCGCGATTTCTCTTTGCAGCCACCCGAAAATATTCTCGACAAACTGTCTGCTGTTAACTTGCCTGTGGTTGCCGTGGGTAAAATTAACGATATATTTTGTGGACGAGGTATATTCCAACATTTGCCGACTAAAAATAATTGTGATGGTATGCGCAAGATTGTTACCGCTTTACAATCCATAGATTGTGGACTGGTTTTTGCCAATCTCATTGATTATGATATGCTCTACGGGCATAGGCGCGATGCTCATGGATTTGCCGCGTCTTTAGTTGAGTTCGATCAATGGTTGGACGGTTTTCTGCAACATCTTCTGCCGGATGATCTGGTGCTGATAACTGCCGATCATGGTTGTGATCCAACCACGCCGGGAACTGATCACAGCCGTGAGTATGTGCCATTATTGGCTTTTTCAGCGCAGCAGTCGGTAGGGCAAGCATTAGGTGTGCGTGTGTGTTTTAGTGATATTGCGGCAACAATTGCGGAAAACTTCGCTCTGGATAATTGCAGTGGGGTGAGTTTTCTGGATCTTGTTTAAGATAGTTGTTTAAAGTCGAATTGGTGATGGAGGGGGTAGGTTATGCGCACAGCAGGTAATGAATTATTGATAATCGTATTAACTGTACTAGTTGTTATGGCTGGAGTGTTGGGTGGTTCCAGTTGTTTTGCCTTAGAGATCGAAGATGCCAGTATTACGACGCAGATTATTAACCGTTCTGCTACCGATTCTCTTAATACCGTACCGGCAAACGTTGATAAACTTTATTGTTATACCCGTATAGTTGGTGCTGAGGAAGATACTTGGATTACCCATGTGTGGTATTGTGGGGAGAAAGAGCTGGCGCGGGTACGTTTAGCGGTTAGTTCATCTGATTGGCGTACGTGGTCATCCAAGCGGATCATCCCTCAGTGGAAAGGGCTGTGGCGGGTAGAAGTGCTGGATGCCGAAGGTCAGCCACTGATGATTGTCCCCTTTTCTATTTTCTGATGACACTTTTCAGGACTGTCACAATAGACTGAATAATTCATCATAATAACAGTGGCAGAAACAAGGTCGACATGTTGAAAATGAAGTTTGGTGTCTGACCATTGCGCATAAAAATGTCGTCAGCAGTGCGGGTTAATAGGCGGGTCAGAATAACTTCGTAGCCCATGTTGATATAGCCACTGTTATCGACGGAATTCGTTAGAAAGATTAAATTATTGTCGGGGCAACGATAGGTTTTAAGCCGCCAGCTCAATTGCTGCAAATTGGCATATAAATTTTTCAACTTTTGCGTAGATAACTGAATGCCACTGAATAGCGTCCGTTTGTCGTATCCGTCATAGCCCTCGGTAATACTCTTGCTCATACCCACTGCCAGTAATAAGATACGATCCTGATCTATAGGATTTGGGCTGAACGCTGCCTCAAGTAATTGATGAGAAGGTAGCTTGGCGTAACCCGGCATAGCCGTGAAGGTAGTTTGTGCTTTTGCTGGAGCATTATTACCCGTGCTGCTTGGCGGCTGGGGATGAAAGATAGACGCCAATTTGCGTTCCCGCGCGGCAATGTCTGGTTCATAGATTGGATTTTTCAGGTATAGACGCCGACAGAACTCTTCTATATTGATTTGGTCTTGTTTTATGTGGTAGCGGATTATCAGGACATCGGGGCTGGTTAACACGGTTAGCAGTTGCTGTGAATTGGTGCTGCATCCAGCTAGCAGCAATGAAAAAAATATTAATATCGGTCCTGTAGTTTTGCTTATGCGCATTCGGAGCATTGGTTTATCCGTCCGTTATTTGGGGCGGGATAAAAATCTATTGTCACTGCTTTCTGCCAGATTGAAATTGTGTCACTTAGTTAAAACATGTTAAATATGCTGGAGACCGCAATCAATGTAGTTTCTGCAAAGTTAGCTGCCAATATTTTAAATTGCAATCAAAAAACAAGCGGAGCAGTGCATGCGTCAAGCGGTTTTTCTGGATCGGGATGGTACAATAAACGAGGAGCGCGACTACCTGTTTCGCTGCGAAGATTTTCACTTTATCAGCGGGGTGCCCCAGGCAATTAAGCAGCTGAATGATGCTGGTTTTTTGGTAGTCGTGGTAACCAATCAGTCCGGTGTGGCTCGGGGTTATTATGCGGAAAGCGATGTGGAGCGTTTACATGTTTTCATCCAACAGCAATTATGTAGCATCGGGGCCCACATAGATGCGTTTTACTACTGCCCCCATCATCCAACTAAAGGGCTGGGCAAATATAAACGTGATTGCTGTTGTCGTAAAGGTGAGCCCGGAATGTTGTTGCAGGCGTCTCAAGAACACAGTATTGATTTAAATAAGTCGTTTATCGTTGGCGACAAGTTGGTTGATGTTGAGGCTGGTATTGCTGCTGGTTGCGTACCGCTGTTGGTATTAACCGGTTATGGTGTAGAGCAGCAACCGTTGGTTCCGTCAGCGACGACGATATGCGCCGATTTGACTGCGGCAGTAACGTTAATATGTGGGCACTAAGTGGATATTTTGTGTGCAGTGTGCACCGCTGGTTTTTAACTGCGTAGAAGGGGATAAAATGGAGATCACCTGTTTTAAAGCTTACGATATTCGTGGACGTTTACCCGATGAGCTTAATGAAGAGATCGCTTACCGTATCGGGCGTGGTTATGCACAGTTTCTGCATCCGCAGCGGGTAGTGGTGGGGCGCGATGTTCGCTTGAGCAGTGACACGCTGGCAGCAGCGGTGACCCGAGGTTTGTGTGACGCCGGGGTTGATGTCTACGATATTGGTCTGTGTGGTACTGAAGAGGTGTATTTCGCCACGTTTCATGAGCAGATGGATGGTGGCATCATGGTGACTGCCAGCCATAATCCGATGGACTATAATGGCTTAAAGCTGGTGCGTGAACAATCACGTCCCATAAGCGCTGACACCGGGCTGACTGACATTCGCGCCTTGGCGGAAAAAGGTGATTTTGCTCTAGCTGATAAGGTTGGCCAGGTGCGGCAGTTGGATGTACGTTGTGCTTACATTGAGCACCTGTTGGGTTATGTTGATGCTGATGCGCTAACACCGTTTAAGGTTGTGGTCAACGCCGGTAATGGTTGTGCCGGGCCGGTGCTTGATCTGCTGAAAGATCGTTTGCCGATAGAGATGATAACCATTAATCACAATCCCGATGGTAACTTCCCCAATGGTATTCCTAACCCACTATTGACGGAGAATCGCGCAGCTACCGCTGATGCGGTACGCGCCCATGGCGCGGTGGCTGGCATAGCCTGGGATGGTGATTTTGACCGCTGTTTTTTGTTTGATGAAACGGGCGCTTTTATCGAGGGTTACTATATCGTTGGTTTGCTGGCTGAGGCTTTTTTAGCGAAAAACCCCGGCGCCAATATTGTTCATGATCCCCGTCTGGTGTGGAACACCTTTGATGTGGTTAAACAAGCTGGTGGAACTGCGGTGGAGAGTAAGTCTGGTCATTCGTTTATCAAAGAAAAAATGCGTAAAGTTGATGCCGTTTACGGTGGCGAAATGAGTGCCCATCACTATTTTCGTGATTTCTCCTATTGTGACAGCGGTATGATTCCATGGTTATTGGTGCTGGAGTTGATGGCGCGCAGCGGAAAAAAATTATCGGCGTTGGTAGGCGAGCGTATTCGTCTCTATCCATCTAGTGGGGAAATTAATCGTACTGTTAAAAATGCTCCACAAGCCATGGATGCGTTGCAACAAAAGTATGCTGCCGACGCTGTTGCCATTGATCATGTTGACGGGTTGAGCATGGCCTTTGCCCAGTGGCGCTTTAATTTGCGTAGTTCAAATACTGAGCCGGTTGTGCGCCTCAACGTGGAATCACGGGGTGATATTGCGCTGATGGAAGAGAAAACAGCGGCTATATTAAACTGGCTGGAACAGTGGCAGCAGGCACAAGGCTAAAATAGCGGCGAGAATCACGTGCGCTTTTATGTTACTATCTGCGCACTCAAATTGTAGGCAAGATATTACTGCGCCGGCTGATTATGCTGGCGCAAGTATTTTGTATGGTTAAGGCGCTTGTTTAAGGTGAGCACGTGACTCAACAAATAGTTCTGGCTTCAACAAGTCCTTATCGCCAGCAGTTGCTACGTCAACTGGGGCTATCTTTTAGCGCAGTCGCTCCTGTTGGTGAAGAGCATCTTGACCAAAGTGTTGCCCCGGAGTTGTTGGTCAAGCATTTGGCGTTAAATAAGGCGATCAGTGTGCGTGATCAATATAAAGACGCGCTGATTATCGGTTCTGATCAGGTGTTTGTTAACCCGCGTGGTCAAATCCTCGGTAAACCTGGTGATGCTGCGGGGGCGCGTAGCCAATTGCAGGCTATGACGGGTAAAACCCATGTTTTTTACACTGGGGTAGCGCTGTTTGATTGCCTTTCCGGGCGCAGTGTGGTCGATTATGTAACCTTTGCCGTGACTATGCGCCAGCTTACCCCTGAACAGATTGCTTATTATGTCGAGCAGGAGAATCCAGTTGATTGTGCCGGCTCCTTTAAAATTGAGGGACTGGGAATCAGCCTGATGGAAAAAATGGACGGCGCGGATTATACCAGCTTGATTGGTTTGCCGTTGATACGTTTAACCTCAATGTTGTATGAATTTGGTGTTGATGTGCTGGCACCCTCAGGGTGTTGTGCCCCTTAAAATGCTCAATTTAATGATGTCCAAAATTCAGTGCCACAAGCTCTTTGTGACACGATTACGCCCAGAATTTTATCTCATAATTTTTACGCGGATTTAACCACTATGGAACATGCCAACTTCGTTCATCTCCACTTGCACAGTCAGTATAGCCTGCTTGATGGCGCCATCAAGATCCCAGATCTTATCCAGCGGGTTAAAGAATATAAGATGCCTGCTGTTGCTGTCACTGACCACGGTAATATGTTTGGTGCCATGGAGTTCTTTACTCAGGCAACCGCTGCCGGGGTTAAACCGATTTTAGGTTGTGAAGTTTATGTGGCGCCAGGCAAACGCTTTGAGAAAAAAAACGCGCGCGGTTCCTCCGAGGCTTCATACCATCTGGTGTTGCTGTGCCAGAATAAAGTCGGTTATCGCAATCTGTGTTATCTGGTGTCGGCAGCTTATCGGGAAGGATTTTATTACAAACCGCGTATAGATTGGGAGCTGCTCGAACAATACAATGAGGGCTTGATTGCCATGAGTGCCTGTCTCGGTGGTGAATTGCCAACATTGATTAATTTGGGTCGTGCCGATGATGCGGCCATCCGGGCGCAGCAGATGGCGGAGATTTTTGATGATGAGCGTTTTTATCTCGAATTACAGGAAAATGGGATAGCGCAACAGGCCGTTGCTAATGCGGGGCTGATTAAACTCAGCGGTGATCTTGGCTTGCCGCTGGTGGCTACCAATGATTGTCATTATCTCACCCGTAAGGATTCCTATGCTCATGAAGTGCTGCTGTGTATTCAGACCGGCAAGACCATGGATGATGAAAAACGGATGCGCTTTGCCAACGATGGTTTTTATGTGCGCACTCCGGACGAAATGTGTGAAATGTTTGGGCATGTACCGCAGGCCATTGATAACACGGTAAAGATAGCGCAACGCTGTAACCTTGATTTTGATTTTAAGACCTACCATTTTCCGCAGTATGAAAAACCACAGGATAAAACGCTAGCTGAAATGCTGGATGAAATGGCCAAGGTCGGGTTGGACGAGCGCCTGATAACCGTCCGCCAACTAAATCCAGATTTTTCTGCTGCGGATGAGGAATTATATCGCGCGCGGCTGGAACGCGAGCTGAAGACTATTCTCGACATGGGTTTCCCCGGTTATTTTATTATTGTTGCCGACTTTATCAACTGGGCTAAAGATCATGATATTCCGGTTGGTCCTGGGCGGGGCAGCGCTGCTGGTAGCCTGGTCGCTTACTCTATGCGTATCACCGATATCGACCCTATCCCTTATGATTTACTGTTCGAGCGTTTCCTTAATCCCGAACGTATATCGATGCCGGATATCGACGTCGATTTCTGTATTTATGGGCGTGAGAAGGTTATCCAATATGTGCAGCAAAAGTATGGTGTTGCTAATGTGGCGCAGATTATTACTTTCGGTACCATGGGGGCTAAGGGTTGTATCAAGGATGTCGGTCGTGCCCTGAATATACCCTATGGCGAAGTGGATAAGTTATCCAAGCTGGTGCCGGCGGTGCTGAACATTACTCTGCAGGAGGCGCTGAAGCAGGAACCGCGCATGGGAGAAATGGCCCAGGCTGATGTGCGTGTTAAGGAGTTGCTCAATGTGGCGCTAGCGCTGGAGGGTTTGACCCGTCATGCCTCTACCCACGCTGCTGGTGTGGTGGTAACGCCAGAGCCACTGACCGATTATTTGCCGCTGTATACAGATCAGAAATCGGGCGGGCAGGTTACCCAGTTTCCCATGAAGTATGTAGAGAAAATCGGTCTAGTTAAATTTGATTTTCTGGGGCTGAAAACTCTTACCGTAATAGCTAATGCTCTGCGTTTGATCCATGGCTCCAAAAATCCTGATTTTGATCTTCTGGTTATTGGTGTGGATGATGAGGCTACGTATAATCTGCTTAGCCATGGTGATACCACCGGCGTTTTCCAGCTTGAATCATCAGGGATGAAAGAGTTGCTGGTTAAATTAAAGCCCAACTGTTTTGAAGATATAATCGCGGCATGTGCGCTGTATCGCCCCGGTCCATTGGGGTCGGGTATGGTGGATGATTTTATCCTGCGCAAGCATGGTCAGCAGCAGATAGTCTATGATTTCCCCCAGATGGAACCAATTCTGAAAGATACCTACGGAGTTATAGTCTATCAAGAGCAGGTTATGCTTATAGCCCAAGTTTTGGCTAACTATTCACTTGGTAGTGCCGACCTGTTGCGTCGTGCCATGGGCAAGAAAAAAGCTGAGGAGATGGACAAGCAGAAAGGCCTGTTCCTGGCTGGTGCTAAAGAGAACAAGCTGGATATCAAGAAGGCAGAAGCTGTTTTTGATCTGATGGCAAAGTTTGCGGCATACGGTTTTAATAAATCCCACTCTGCAGCTTATGCACTTATTGCTTATCAAACAGCTTATCTCAAAGCCCATTATCCCGTTGAATTTATGGCTGCTCTGTTGACTGAGGATATGGAGAACACCGATAAGGTGATCAAAAATATCGCCGAGGTGCGCGCCATGGGAATCGAGGTGTTGCCGCCGGATATTAACGCCTCTATCCGTTCTTTTACCGTGCATGCGCATGCCATGCGTTTTGGTCTGGGGGCAGTGAAAGGTGTTGGTGCTGCGGCGCTGGAGTCGATAATTAATGAGCGCGAAAATGGCCCCTACCTGACACTGCACGATTTTTGCCAGCGAGTTGATCTAAGCAAGGTCAACAAAAAGGTTGTTGATGCGCTTATCAAGTGCGGTGCCTTTGATTCCCTCGGTGGTAAGCGTGCTCAGAATGAGGCGGTGCTGGAAAACGCTATGGAAATTGGTCAGCGGGTGCAACGCGAACAACAGGTTGGTCAGGATTCCCTGTTTGGCATGGATGAGATGGTGTCTCATGTGGGTACCAGCTATGCTGAATTACCCGATATAGAGGAGTGGAATGATAAACAACTGCTCAACTATGAAAAGGAAGCCTTGGGCTTTTACATCACCGGTCACCCGTTAGCAACATATAGTGACGAGATCAAGCGCTTTGCTACCTGTGACACCGCCGGGTTGTTAGAGCGTCACGATAAAGAGGAGGTGCGTGTCTGCGGTATAGTTGCTGGCATTAAGGAGCTGGTGACTAAAAAAGGCGATCGCATGGCATTTATCAATCTGGAAGATCTTTCTGGTGCTGTCGAAGTGGTGGTGTTCCCGGAGACTTTTAAAGCCGCTGGTGACTATCTTAAAGGTGATGAACCCCTTATGGTGTACGGCACTCTGGATGCCGGTGAGGAGAGTTGTAAGATTCTTGCTACAGACATAGTGTTGCTGCAAGAAGTTAAACAGAAGCAGACCAGAGAAGTGCATGTACGCGTATTAACTCCCGGTCTAACTGAAGATCAATTACAGGCATTGAAACACACTATAGTGCGCTATTCTGGACCCTGTAGAGTTCATCTGCATATGGTCGTTCCTAATCGCAGTGAAACCTCTATTGTTGCCGCGAAAGAACTAAGTGTTGCGGCAAGTGATGAGTTTACCCAGGCTGTAGAAAAATTATTTGGATACGATGTTGTCACCTTTGGGTGATTGATATATTATGCTTCAATTATCCAGTGTCTTACAGGAGGGTTGCCGCTTTGTTTTGTGCCGTTTGCGGACGCGACATTGGTTAGAAAAAATTGTCAATTTGTGCGAGTTGTTATTTACAGCTGGCCAGAATATAAAAAACCGCTGTTTTACCGGGGATGAAAAATGGTGGTTGTAGCTGGGAGAAGGTTATGCAAGCTTATTTAGATTTTGAGAAGCCACTGGTTGATTTAGAGCAGAAAATTCATGAATTGCGTGAGTATTCAACCGCAAGTGTCGATTTTAGCAGTGAACTGCAGAAATTAGAAAAAAAAGCAGAAAAACTACGCGAAGAGATTTTTTCTAAACTGACTCGCTGGCAACGCACGCAGTTGGCACGTCATCCTGGGCGCCCCTTTACCCTTGATTTTGTTAACCATGTGTTTACCGATTGGTTTGAGTTGCATGGGGACAGAAACTTTGCAGATGATTCTGCTTTGGTGTGTGGTTTTGCCCGTCTGGATGGTCAGCCCTGCGCGGTAATCGGTCACCAGAAGGGGCGGGATACCAAGGAAAAAGTGGCGCGTAATTTTGGTATGCCAAATCCGGAAGGTTACCGTAAAGCGTTACGCATTATGAAAATGGCAGAGCAGTTCGGTCTGCCGATATTTACTTTTGTTGATACCCCCGGTGCCTATCCTGGTATTGGTGCTGAAGAGCGTGGTCAGGCTGAGGCTATTGCTCGCAATTTGCGTGAAATGGCAGCTCTCAAGGTTCCAATTATCGTTACTATCACCGGCGAAGGCGGCTCCGGTGGAGCTTTAGCTGTTGCTGTTGGCAACCGTGTAGTTATGATGCAGTATTCTGTGTATGCGGTTATTTCACCAGAGGGTTGTGCCGCTATTCTGTGGAATGATGGAACCAAAGGGCCACAAGCAGCTGAAGCACTAAAGCTTACTGCTGCCGATATAAATGAACTGGGTTGTATCATTGACGATGTTATCGAAGAGCCTTTAGGTGGTGCGCATAACGATGTCAAGCTGGCGGCAAAAAATGTAAAAGCGTGCTTGAAGAAGCACCTGGCTGAATTACAGCAGCTGTCTCCAGAGGGGTTGGTGGAGCAGCGTTATGCTAAATTCCGTGCCATGACTGTGATGCAAGAAGAGGTGCAGGAGAGCGTGGAGAATTAATCCAGTGATGCGATCTGGTGATGTGTATGTTGCTGCGGTTGTACTGTTGTGCGCTGTTATTCTAAGTTGTTCTGGCTGCGCCCAAAAGACGCACCAGCCGGCAGCTGCTAATTACACTGTCGTTCCCGCCAGCGGCACAGCACTGAAGGGTTGGCAAAAACCTTATCGTGTCATGGGTGAGTCCTACACTCCGCTGCTGAATCATGAAGGTTTTGTGGAGGAGGGCATTGCCAGCTGGTATGGAAAAAAATTCCATGGGCGCAAAACCAGTAATGGCGAGATCTATGACATGTACGCCATGACTGCAGCGCATAAAACTCTGCCACTTGGTGTATTTGTGCGCGTGGAAAACAAAAGCAATGGTCGGGTGGAAGTGGTTCGAGTTAACGACCGTGGCCCTTTCGTAGCCGGACGCATTATCGATCTCTCTTATGCGGTGGCAACTAAATTAGCTGTTGTCGGTCCCGGTACGGCAAGAGTTACAGTTACTGCCCTCGGTTATCAACAGAAAAAAGCTGACGGTACCATCCATTATACCTTGCCCGAATCAATTCAAACAGGTCCTTTCACCGTTCAGGTGGGCGCTTTTACCCAACAGCAAAATGCCCAACGTTTACAACTTAAATTACAGGCTAGGTATGGTAGCGCCTATATGCGCCAGGCACGGGTCGATGGGCAGAGCTTTTATCGTGTCCAAGCCGGGCACTACACTTCATTGCTAGAGGCTCAACAGGCGCGCGAAGCTCTTGCCAACAGCGGCTATGGGCAGGGTTTTGTTATTGCTATAGACTGAAGGATAACCGTTGCTCTAGCTGTTAGATCCGCTAATCTGTTGTATTTATTCAGGGAAAGTTGCTATTTACTGAGCATTGTCAACTTATTGTGCGCGGCAAATAATTCTGCCCACTATTCTTATTTTATCCAGTAAACCAGTAAATTTAATCAAAATAGCTTTACCACCAATATTATATTTAAATTCATCTGAGTAGCACTAATCTACCGCTCTGGTTCTGCTCCCCGTATTCATCATGCTCGCGAATTCGGGTATCCAGAGGTTTTGCATAGATTTCTAGACTCCCGCCTGCGAGTATGTGTGCAGAAATAGCCGTTATGTATCGGATAGCGCAACGAGTAAGCGGCAAAAATAGTGCCCTTTTTTAGCTACAGCGCCATGCGATTAAGATTTAGGGACGGTCTCTTTCCGGATGGTTTTCAGTATGTTTTTGTTTTTTAGATATGTTTGAACGGCAACTATCTCTTGCTGCTATCCAGCACTAGCCGCACCGTTTGCAGTAGTTCAGCTAACTCCACAGGTTTCATCAGGAATGCGCTGATACCTAATTCGGCTGCTTTTTCCTTGTTGATTCTGCTGCTGTAGCCGGTACATAGAATAGTCGGGATGTCGGCTCTGATTTTTTTGAGTTGCGCAATCAATTCGCTGCCGGTTATTCCCGGCATAGTTTGGTCGGTGATAACAATGTCAAAATTATCAGCATTGGCGCTTAATATTTCCATGGCTTTGATGCTATCGGTCATCGTTGTTACTACATAACCCATGCTGGTAAGGACTAGGTCGCACAAACTGGTTAGCATTTCATCATCTTCAATAAACAGGATACGCTCGGTGCCGCGGGGCATATCTGCATTATGCGAGGTGGTCTTGGTGATTTCACCTGTTTTGCTAATGGGGAAGTAGAGCTCGAAGGTAGTGCCGCGCCCCAAAATACTGTTGACCTTAATCAATCCATCATGCTGGGTGACAATTCCCTGAACAGTTGATAAACCAACCCCGGTGCCTTCATCTACTGGTTTAGTGGTGAAGAAAAGGTCGAATATTTTATCAATAATTTCTGCTGACATGCCACAGCCAGTGTCCTGTATGCTGATTTTTACATAGCGACCGGGTGGTGCCGCATATTGAGCAGGGATATCTTGCTGCTGTAAATTGACGCTGGTCAGGGATATGGTGAGATCACCTTTTTCATCCATGGCGTGCATGGCATTGTTGCACAGGTTGATCAGGCACTCCTGTATTTGGGACGGATCGGCATGTATGGTGAGATTGTGACTGTTGTCACTTATATGTTGTTGTAGCTTAATGGTTGCAGGTAAGGTTGAGTTGAGTAGCTTTATGGTTTCATTAATGATGAGATATGGTTGTATCGTGGTTTTCTCTTTGTTGCCTTGGCGACTATAGCTGAGGATTTGTGTAATAAGATCACGGGAGCGTAACACCGCGGTTTTAGCGTTGCTGAGGCACTCATCAGTTTCGGTATTGTGGTGGGTCTTCATTTGCAACAATTCAATATTGCCAAGAATGATGGACAGGTTGTTGTTGAAATTATGCGCCATACCACCAGCCATGACACCAACCGCTTCCATCTTATATTTTAGGCGCAATTGCCGTTCAAGTTCCAGCTGTTGTTGTTCCGCTTGCTTGCGCTCGCTGATATCTCTTACCGCTGTGACCAGGAAATGGTCATCCCCTTTTTGTACGACCCGCGATTCAATCTCGACAGGGATGAGCGTACCATCTTTTTTTCTTGCAACGATTTCGTAAGTTGGCGTCACATTGGTGTCAAAACTTGAGTAGAGTAAGTCATGAGATTCACTAGGGAATAATAATTCGATAGCGTTGTGTCCAATTATTTCTTCAGAGGTGTAGCCAAGCAGTTGTGCCAAAGAATCATTGGCGTCAAGAATTATACCGTCATTGTGGAGCACAATCCCTTCAAAGGTCACTCTCGAAAGCGTCTTGAAGCGCTCTTCACTAATCTGTAAATTTTCCTGACTGGTACCCAGAGATTGCGCCATATTGTGAAAAGAGTTGTTTAGCTTGTCAAACTCATTAATGTTGACGGGGTGTTCAATACGACTGTGAAGATTCCCCAGGGCTAATTCGTTTGTTATGTCTATTAATTTGTTAATGGGGTTGAGCAGTGTTTCGCGACCAAAGCCCCAGGCTATGAAAAGTGCTCCCATTGTTGCTAGCAGCATCAGCAATAAATTTCGATGCATAATTGCATTGGCTGGGGCTAGGATAAATGCATCAGGAACACCAGCCCAAACATACATGTAAGCATCAGCATCGGTGCTTGTAGCGACTTGTTCAAAAGCGAAGATACTATCAGTTGCGTCGGATCCAGCAGCCGTTATGATCCCCGGTTTACGCGCTTGTTGAGCAATTGTCCAAGTGCTGTTTTTGATAGGTTGCCCAATCGGGTTAGTCTTTTCTTTTGCTGGATAATAAAATAAGCGAATTCCCTGATGATCTGTTATTGCTATATAGGAGTCTTCCGGGAGAAATGCATCGGTGTAAAGTTTGGAAAAAAGGGTCAGGTCAATTGCTACGGTTAAAACAGCTTTTGGTTCTCCGCTTGCGTCCAGCACTGGGTAAGCAAAGGGGAATGCTGGAATCTTATGACCAACCCGGGTAATTATATACTCGCCAGTGGCAAATGTTTTTGTTTTCAAGGCATCGCGGAAATGCTTGCGATCAGCAAGGTTCTTGTCTGCGTAAGGTATGCCTGAGACCAAAACATCCCCGTGCAAATCGACCAGAGTGATGTTTGCGTAATTGGGATTTCTTTTCAGGATGTTTTTGAAAATTGCATTAAGCCCATGAACATCAAGATGCTGCACTTCATTCGTCAGGGCTAGTGTGGAAAGAATTTCACGGGTGGATAGGGCTAAATCTTTCTGAATTTGAGCCATGGTGTGCGTGATTATTAAGATATCTTTTTTGGTGCGTTCGATGGTGGAGTTTCTTTGCTCCATTCCCGAGTACAGTAGTATCGCAATGGCAGGTAAAACCGTAAGAATAACCAGTAACGCTAAGTTTTTGCGAATTGATCCCATATTTAAAAAAATCATATTCACATCCTGGCGATAATAAACAGCTGATATTGGTAGGCTGTTTATGGACAAAGTTATAAAATAAGGTAAATTTGGCGCTTTCTGCTTTATTTTCGCGTGCAAATAATATTAAACCTAACTAAGGTATAGTCAAGCGTAAACGGTTTTTCGCCTGCCTACTTTGTGCAGGAGGGGTAGCGACTGATTTGTTTTAAGGTGATTGAAATGGTCCTTTTGTTGGTGACCTCTGTGTTTTTTTGGCGCGCGACCGATGTGCAATAGTCTGGTGTGAATTTATTTGCGCACGTCTTTAATATACATGGCTTTGCCGTCTTTTCTCATTTCGATATCGAACAATTCGCTGGCTTTTAATAGATCTCCGAGCTTTTTATAGCCGTAGTTAATAGAGGAAAAAGAGCTGTTGTTTGATATGTAATAACCAACTCTACTCATGTCTGCCCAGCCATCATCATCAGATGTTTGTTCTACCGCAGTTCTTAGTAATCTAACTAGTGAAGTATCTTGTCTTAGTTCTTGCTTGGTTTTCTTTACTGGTTGTTTAGGAGCGTCAGTCTTCTCTTCGTCTTCAGAAACAAGGTTCTCAGTGTAGATAAAGGGTGAGCAGGCATCGACAAATGGTTTTGGTGTTTTCTTTTCGCCGAAACCATAAACAGGCAGTCCGCTTTCAAGTATTCTTAGCACCAAAGGGGTAAAATCACTGTCACTTGTCATTAATGCGAAGGCATCGACACTTTTACTATACAGCAAGTCCATTGCATCAATTATCATCGCCGAATCCGTAGCATTTTTTCCTTTTGTATAGGCAAATTGCTGCATAGGTCTAATTGCATAAGGGTGTAATTTACCTATCCATCCGGATAATGATGGATTATTCCAATCCCCATGTGCATGGCGAACATTTACCATGCCATATGTTGCCAGCTCTTCTAATACACCCTCTATCGATTTATGACTGACATTGTCACAGTCAATCAAAAGTGCTATCCGTTTCCGTTCTGACATGGAGTTCTCCTAAATTTAAACGGTTTATGATCATCGCGCCAAGCGTGGTTGCGTGACTCTGAGCAATTTTAGTTTCTTTTTTCAATTTTGCACAGACGTATTTTTGATGGGTTGTCGTAGCGGGATGGAAAAAGATCTTTTGCCTGTAGTGTTGAACATCGCCAAGCTCCCTTGGGTTTTACAAATGTTCGTGCTAGAGTGTCTGGCTGTAACGATTTCTGCTTGTTGGTACTTTAAATTCAGCAGGGAGGTAGATTACTTTTGCTATGCGTAATAAACTGTTTGCGATGAGGTGTAGAAGTATGAATGTTGGGGGCGCAAATAATTTGATCGTGGGTAGTATCCGTGGCTTCGTTGGCGGATTTTTCTCAGTGTGGAGCGCCTTGCGTTTTGTGCTTAAGAACCCGTCTTTATATAAGTATGTTGCTATTCCTTTTATTATTAACGTCATAGTTTTTTCGGCGGCTATATATTGGGGCCTTGATCTGTTTACCAATCTTACCGGGCAATATTTTTCTGCGCATGGTGCCTGGTATTGGCAAATATTGGCAGCGGTGGTCAAGCTTTTCGCCGGGTTGATAACGTTAGTGGTGGTGTTCTTTGTCTTTACCGTTGTCGGTAATTTAATCGCGGCCCCTTTTAATGATGTGCTTTCTGAGCGTACTGAGCAGTTACTGACCGGAAATCTTATCATCGAGCCTTTCTCTTTGACGCAGATCGCGAAGGATTTCTGGCGTGTTATGTTTGACGAGGTGCGTAAGATTTCAATATTTATCCTGTTGATGTTGGTTGCGCTGTTGTTTAATTTCTTGCCAGGTGTTGGATCGCTGATTTATGCCGTTTTGTCCGTAGTTCTTACACTCTATTTTTTAGTAATTGAGTATACTGGCTATGTCTTCGGGCGCAAGCACCTTTGTTTTAAGGATCAGCGTAAGTTTATAGCGCAAAATCGTCTCGGTGCCCTGGGCTTTTCTGTGGCTGTTATGTGTATGCTGTTTATTCCATTCGTGCAATTTTTGACAATTCCAATAGCGGTTGTGGCCGCAACTCAATTGTGTTGTGGCCACAAGTTTACCTAGCTAAAATGTTAATTCTATACTGAGGAGAGTCTCCATGGGAGAACCTGGTAAAACTAAGTTTCAGGTTGATTTACGGCGTCATCTGCGTGAGCGTAATGTTGAGCGTAATCTTATTCGATTAATTTGCGAAATTGCGGATGCATCAAAATACATTATTAACTCAATTCGTACTGGTGACTTGGGGGTTGCAGGAACTTCCAATTTGTACGGCGAGGAGCAATTGGCTCTTGATGTTCTGTCAGACCGGATTTTACAGAAGCGTATTAAGAATTCTGGTG
>Ga0307991_1000952_pt1 | contig 20783 bp, 17 predicted proteins | sample EllFjometagen131_FD_203146 | JGI IMG/M metagenome (GOLD analysis project Ga0307991, IMG submission 203146) | Marine microbial communities from Ellis Fjord, Antarctic Ocean - #131 | ecosystem: Environmental > Aquatic > Marine > Unclassified | place: Southern Ocean | collected 2014-10-08 | reverse complement strand
TATCTGTCAATGTGCAGAAAACAAGGCGTCACTGCGTCAGATGCCTTGCGGCTGCTGTTTCAGGGAAAGTGCCCAGTATTTATGGATGTGAAAGAACATTGTGCTGAATAGTTACGGTGCAGGTCGAATTAATACCAGAGAGCGGAGCGAATCGGTATATCCGTGGATACCATCTCCTTGTGTAAGCCCGAGACGGGGTGTTCCGCCGCTTGGAATAGCCATTTTCTCTTGACAGGGGAAGACAGGACCTGCTACTAGGCTAAGAAGGTAAAATGGTGGAGGAGTTTCCCAAGGATCATACACTCTCTGCTGTTGATTGTGAATGGAAGCTCCGATCTTCTACTGTTTCTGGTTGACGATATCTTTACTGTCCGGGGAGAAAGTTAGTGATATTCGTTTTATCCTGCTACAGTTCGAACTCTATGATATCAGCACAGGTTGTTTATAAGGACGTTTCCTCCAGCCTTTCGCGGAGTCATTCGAAAAACTTCACTGATAATTTATCCCACATACCTATGATGGTAATACGGTTGCCGGTTTTTATGGAATATTTTGATTCCGACTGGGCTTGTCCCCGAAAAGAGTGTTTTGAAGCCAGTGCTGCCTGTGGAAAACGGGCACGGGGGAATAATCATAGAAAAGCATGCAACTAAAAAAGGAGGGAAGGATGATGGTAAAGAGATTCAGATTTGGCTTATTCGTTGTCGCAATACTTTCACTGACGCTTTGTTTCGCGTCCACCGGGATGAGTGCTGCTCCGTCGGGAGAGCCGATCGTGATCGGTTATGTGGGGATGGTGCTTTCGCCGGGCACGAGACCCTGCATGGCTATCCAGAAGCTGGCGGTTCAGGAGATCAACGAGGCGGGCGGGGTGCTTGGACGTCCCCTGAAGTATGTGATCGCGGATAACAAGGGCGCGACGTCTCTGACGGTGGAAGGTACACGGCGTCTGCTCCTCGAAGAGGAGGCGAAGTTCATTTTTATCGAGGGGAGGACGGAGATCTGCCTTGCCGCCCAGGAGAGCGCGGCGTCCATGTTCAAGGACTACCCGCACATCATGATATTCAACGGTGCATTGGGGATGGAGCTGACCGATCGGGTCGTCGATGACTACGAGAAGTACAAGTTCTGTTTCCGTGACTACGATCCAGAGGTGTGTCAATACGCCCAGATGAGATACTTCTTCAAAGACGTATACCATAAGATGCTGCCGAATATGAAGAAGGTAGCCATCCTCTGGGAGGATCTTGAATGGAGCAAGCCGTTTCGTAATGGGGATCCTTCACGAGGGTACGGACGCTGGGAGGATATGATCGAAGAATACGGGTACGAGATTGTCTACAGCAAGCCGGTCAAACCGCGCGGGACGATGTACCTGCCTATCCTTCAGCAGATCGCCGGGAAGAAGGCCGACTATATCCTCTACGTCAGCTCCTGGTTCACCGATGTAGAATCCTTTACCAAGCAGTGGGCCGATTCTGCCGCGCGTGATATCCCCATTGTTCTTTACGGGGGTGTTGCACAGACCCAGGATTTCTGGAAGCTGACCGGCGGAAAGGGCCTGGGAGCTGTCTGTGCCTTTACGGAGGCCCGGCTTCCTTTGACGGAGAAGACCATCCCTTTCGTGGATTTGGCTAAGAGACATAATATTCCGGCCCAGGTTCACGTTCACTGTGCCTACGCGGACATTTACTTCATCAAGAAGGTAATCGAGACCGCGGGGGGCGTCGATGATATCGACAAGCTGATCAAGGCGATGGAGACGACCGAGACCACCTATTCGATGGGTAAGATGGCCTACCAGCAGCAGCGGATCGGGCCTTTCTTCCACTCCAAGATGAGGGTCGATCCGGCTGATCCCACACACGTGACCTATCCCGGTGCATATATTCAGGTGATGGGTCAATTCCAGAACGACGGGAAGGTCGTCTTTTTGGGAGGCTCGTGCCCTGAGAATGAAGGACTTTTCGAGAAACTCGGAATGGGGAAACCGGAAAATTATGTCTATCCGGCCGAACTCAGAAAGAGGGACAAGAAGTAATAACATATCTTTGCACGTATCAATGTTATCCAAACGGGTCCCGCTGTATCAGCAGTGGGGCCCGTTTTTTAATAAGACTCACCTTGTATAAGCCTTCGGCGCGATACAAGGTGCAGGTCGAATTAATGAAGCTCACTTTTTATAAGTCTTTGATGCAATAAAAAGTGCAAGCAGAATTAATACCAGAGAGCGGAGCGAATCGGTATATCCGTGGATACCATCTCCTTGTGTAAGCCCGAGACGGGGTGTTCCGCCGCTTGGAATAGCCATTTTCTCTTGACAGGGAAAGACCGGAAATGCTACCAAACTAAGAAAGTAAAATGCTGGAGAAGCTTCCCAAGAATCATACACTCTCTGCTGTTGATTGTGAATGGAATCTCCGATCTGCTACTGTTTCTGGTTGACGATATCTTTACTATCCAGGGGGGAAGTTAGTGATATTCGTTTTATCCTGCTACAGTTCGAATTCCACGATATCAGCACAGATTGTTTATAAGGACGTTTCCTCCAGCCTTTCGCGGAGTCATTCGAAAAACTTCACTGATAATTTATCCCACGTACCTATGATGGTAATACGGTTGCCGGTTTTTAAGGAACATTTGTAATCCCGATCGGGCTTATACCCGAAAGGGACACTTTGAAACCCGTGGTGACTGCGGAAAAAAACCCGCGGGAATGTTCATAGGAAAGCACTCAACTAAAAAAGGAGGGAAGAGTGATGGTAAAAAAATTCAGGTTTGGCTTGTTTATTGTCGCAATACTTTCACTGACGCTCTGTTTCGCGCCCACAGGGACGAGCGCCGCTCCGTCGGGGGAACCGATCGTGATCGGCTATGTGGGTATGGTCCTTTCACCTGGGACGAGACCCTGCATGGCAATCCAGAAACTGGCGGTCCAGGAGATCAACGAGGCGGGCGGGGTCCTCGGCCGACTGCTGAGATACGTGATCGCCGATAACAAGGGTGCCACGTCCCTGACGGTGGAGGGTGCGCGTCGTCTGCTGATGGAAGAGAAGGCGGATTTCGTCTTCGTCGAGGGGAGGACGGAAATCTGCCTCGCCGCCCAGGAAAACGCTGCAGTAATGTTCAAGGACTACCCGCATATCCTGATCTTCAACGGTCCCATGGGGCGCGAATTGACGGACCGGGTCGTCGACGAGTACGAAAAGTACAAGTTCTGCTTCCGTGACTGGGATCCGGAGCCGGCCCACTACGCCCAGATGAGATACGGCTGGGACAACATTCCACCGCATGCGTTTCCAGGAGGCTTCAAAAAGATGGCCATTCTCTGGGAAGACCTTGAGTGGACCAAGGCGTGGCGAGATGGAATCCCCTCCCTGGGCCTCCCCCCCTGGGAGGAAATTCTCAAGAAGGACTATGGGATCGAGGTCGTCTATAGCAAGGCGGTTAAACCGAGAGGGACGATGTACCTGCCTCTCCTCCAGCAGATCGCCGGGACAGGGGCTCAGTCAATCTTCTACGTCAGCTCCTGGTTCACCGACACGGAATCGTTTGTCAAACAGTGGGCCGATTCCGCCGCTCGGGATCTCCCCGTCAGCCTCTACGGCGGTGTCTCACAGACCTCCGATTTCTGGAAGCTGACCGGCGGTAAGTGTCTGGGCGTTGTTACCTCTTTTATGGAGTGCCGACTTCCGCTGACGGAGAAGACCATTCCCTTCGTGAAGATGGCCACGAAACATAAGATTCCGACCCAGCTTCACGTTCACCTCGCCTATGCGGACATCTATTTCATCAAGAAGGTAATTGAGACCGCAGGCGGTGTGGATGACATCGACAAGCTGATCACGGCGATGGAGACGGTGGAGACCACCTATTCGCTGGGCAAGATGGCCTACGAACAGAAGCGGGTCAAACCCTACTTCCACTCCAAGGTCAGGGTCGATCCGAACGATCCCCAGCATACGACCTATCCCGGTGTCTTTATGCAGCCCATGGCTCAGTTCGTCAACGATGGAAAGATCCAGTATCTGGGAGCTTCCTGCAAAGAGAATGAAAAGATATTTGAGAGAGTTGGCGGCGGGAGTCAAAAAGACTATGTTCTCCCCGCTGATTTGAGGAAGAGGGATAAGAAGTAGCAGATCTCTCCACACATAAAAATCAGAAAAGCGGATCCCGCTTCACGGTAGCGGGACCCGCTTCATTAATTCCGACAGTCAGGCATATCGATATATGCTACGAGGTGTGTTCTAAAAGAAGGCGCGTGTCTTTCCGATCGCTGTTGTCTTGGAAGGTACGGTCACCAAATTTAATAATACTGACAAAAAAAGGGGAGGGATACATGCAGATTCTGGCTTTCAATGGGAGCCCCCGGAAGCAGGGGAATACTTCAACGATAATCGGGTCGATGCTTGAGGGTGCGCGGTCAAAGGGCGCCAAAACGACGGAGGTGAGACTCCACGACATTGATATGAAGGGGTGTATGGGATGCCTCAGTTGCCGCGACAATCCCGGGTTCTGCAAACAGCGTGACGGCCTGAGTGAATATCTCGAAGCCATAAAGGCCAGCGATGGCACCATCGTCGGCTGTCCGATCTACATGTATCGTCTCGCCGGCCAGATGAAACTGTTTGTTGACAGGGTCTACTCTCTCTATGCGAACAGGCCTGACGGCGGCTACGATTCCATGGTTTCGCCGGGGAAGACTTACGCACTTGCCCTCTCCCAGGGCGCCCCCGATCCGAGTCAGTATGAGCGTTCGATTCGCTGGCTTGTCGGAATGACGGGCACCGGCCTCGGGATGATACCGGTCGGACAGATTATCCATACGGACAGCCACGACAACCCCGCACGGGATGATACGGCGCTTCTCGAAGAGGCATTCCGGATCGGGCAGGATCTAGTACGATAGGAACGACTATTTTCCCTCTCTCTATTCTGTGAACGGAGGTGCCGGCGATTTCCCCGTGTGTGCGCTATCGCCTTATCTCTTTGGAGGTGGAATCGTCTCCATGGCATAGAGGCGTGAATCAACCAGCGCATCGTGCCGGTAGTGGGCGGCGGACTGGTACCTCTCGTCGTTGGTCATTGTGAGAAAAGCCGCTCGTGAGGGATACTCGATGAGGAGCATGGCATCCCACTCTTCGTGACCGATAAAGGGCATCTTCTGTGTGCCGTAGTAGAGAATCCTGCCGCCGATCTCTGTGACGAGTCGTCCAGCTACCGCGGAATACCGGTCGTACGATTCCGTCCCGCCGTCCGGTTTGAACTTGAGCAGGTTGAGCATGACAATCGGCCCCTCATGGGTCAGGTCCCGCAGTTGGCGCAGCTGATCACCGGTCGGTTCGATTGAAACCATTGTATGCTTCCCTTTCATATCGTTGTATACTGAGATTTCTGACTGGCCTGATGCCTGTGTGAACAGACCGGTTTCCCTCTGTCATGTTCCTGAGATGTCTCAAGAAGTTCTTTGCCGTATGTTGTCGCGAATGGAATGGGATGCTATGTGCCCAGAAACTCATTCAGCAGGCCGGCAACCTCTTCCGGTTTTTCCTCTTGTACGAAGTGGCCCGCCTCAATCGTGGAGACCTCGATGGTATCAAAACAATCCTCAATGTGGTTGAGGTATGCGGGGATAATTACCGTGTCGCCACTGCCGTGGATATACAGGGCGGGCATGGGGAACTTCTTTCCCGTAAGCGCGGCCCATCTCTTTCCGTCGTACCGCATGTTCCGGTAGTACCCGGCACCGGTGGCCGGTGTATCCTCGATCCGGTAGCACCTGATGTACTCTCGAATGGCCTTGCCGGGGATCGCTCCCTCTATCCCAGCCTTTCCGAAGAAATACCGGATCCAAGTCTCCTCATTTCCCCTGATCATCGCCTCCGGCAGGCCCGGTTGCTGCTGAAAGTACTGGTACCAGAAGGGAATGCAGTTTCGGGACCGCATGATCTCGAGGGCCTCCGCATTTCCTTTCACATTGTTGATCACCGGGATGTTCATCAGGACAAACTTTTTGACCCTTCCCGGAATGGCGAGGGCTACCTCCTGGGCGACGACGCCCCCCCAGTCGTGTCCGACGAGAAAAAAGTCTTTGACCTCAAGGGTATCAAGGATTTCCACGATATCCTTCGCCAGCTCCATCTTCTGATAGAGGTGTGATTCCATCGTGCGTTCGCTGTCCCCCAGGCCTCTGAGATCGGGCGCGATGATCCTGAAAGTGTCCTTCAGAAAGGGGCGGACGGCCTCCCAGCAGTAGGAACTCTCCGGCCAGCCGTGTATCATGACGACAGGATACCCGTCTGTGTTTCCGGAATCACGTACAGAGAACCTCCCCCTCGGGACCTCTACCTGGATTGTATTCATTGTATCTCTCCTTGTCTGAAAAGAGTTTTCCCCCAGATGGGGACGAGGCTGTGACGCCTTTCTTGCGATAGTAGCAATGAAGATCCTAACCATATGATATATTATGCAGTCCCGTGAGGGAACTCTTGCGGAACATATAGCACACATTGCGAAAAGTTCAAAGGAGAACCTGCTGATATGGCCTTAGATAGAAACAGCAGCTTTTACAATTATCAGACATTGCTTGACTCCGGGGCAAAAAAATGAATATGATTAAATTCACGGTGTTTTAGTGAATCACCTCCCGGCGGTTCCGTCAGGGATGGGGGGGTGTCCTTTATTTCAAAGATTCATCATGTAAATGAACCGCTTATTCGGGTGACGGAGGGACGTGGCGCGTGAGTCGGGAGATCGGAATGGCAGTTACGCCAACAGATGCGGCAACGGTTATCCTGTTGCGTCAAGTAAATGGAGAGGGTAAAGGGTTCGAGGTCCTGATGGCCCTCAGGAATTCCAGGAGCGCCTTTGTCCCCAGCTCATATGTTTTCCCCGGGGGGAAGGTCGAGGAGGAGGACTGCCTTCCAAATATTGAGAATTTCTGCGGTGAGCCCGATCTGACAAGGGCGCAAGGCGCGCTCGACGGCGTGTCGCTTCCGGAAAGGGCCATGGGTATCTGGGTCGCGGCCATCAGAGAGACCTTCGAAGAGGTAGGGCTTCTCCTTGCATGCCAAAGAGACGGGACCCTTCTTTCCTTCAACTCCGACGATATCGACCGGCGGTTCCTGTCGTACCGGGAAAGGGTGCACGGCGGGGACTTGTCTTTTCCCGAGGTGCTCCGAAGGGAAGATCTGACGCTTGCCCTTGATCGATTGCACTATTTTTCTCACTGGATTACACCGGAGTTGTCACCGATTCGTTACGACACGAGATTCTTTGTAGCCGAGGTGCCTCCCGAGCAGGAGGCCCTCCATGATGGGGATGAGCTGACCAAGCATCTCTGGATAACGCCTGCGAAGGCGCTCGAAGGATACCGGGAGCAAAGACTCCATATGGTGGTTCCCACGATCGTGACACTGGAGGAGCTGTGCGGTTTCGAGATGATCGGCGAGGTTCTCGAATCGACAAGGGGGAAAGACATAGCGGGGGTCATGACGCGCATAGTCCTTGAAGGGGATGATGTGCAGGAGCATGCCCCCGACGGACGGATCTTCAGGAATCTTGTTCCTCCCCGGTGATCTCGGGTCATACACGGGGGGACGCTTCAAATGGCGCTCTTGATGGGGCGGGACGGGTTTGCGATCTCAAAAAGGGGGGGGATATGGCGAACAACAACGAAAACAAGGTGATGTCTGCCAGAGAGGCGATCAGCCGGTTTGTGGTCGATGGCGAACAACTGATCATCGGGAATTATACGGTGGGAACCTGCTGTGAATTTGTTTACGAGATCTGCCGGCAGGAAAAGAAGGGTTTTACACTTTACTCTCAGTCGGGCGTTCTCGATGTGGATGTCTTGGTCAACGCGGGATGTGTGGATCGGTTGGTCACCACCTACGTCCTGCGTTCGGGGGGGAAGAAGGGAGGTGGAGCCGTTCAGCGTGCCATGCAGGCTGGTACCCTTGAATGGGAAGACTATACGAACTTCAATTACAATGCCCGTCTGGTGGCCGGTATGCATGGGTTTTCCTTTATGCAGGTTTTCGAAGGGGTTATGGCGACCGATCTCTTTACAAAACGGGGGTTCATGGGTGAGGACAAGTACCGAGTCATCACCTGCCCCTATACGGGGAAAAAGGTGCTCACCGTTCCAGCCGCCAATCCAGACACCTGTATCATCCATGTCCAGCGCGCCGATCGGTATGGCAATGCGCAGTACTGGGGTTCGATGGGGAGCGTTGCCGCCGCGGCCCTGTGCAGCAAGAAGATCATTGTCTCCTGTGAGGAGATCGTCGAGCATGATGTGATCCAGGCAAGCCCTCATTTTACGATTATCCCGGCATATCGGGTCAACGCCGTCGTCGAAATCCCTTGGGGTGCTCACCCCACGGAAGTCCTGGGATACTACAATATGGATCGCTTCTTTTACGGGATGTTCATGCAGGAGAACGCGACGGCCGATGGTGCCAAGGCCTGGATGGACGAATGGGTATATGGCTGTGAGGATCGGGAAGCCTACCTCGATCATTACGCAGATAAATTCGGTCTGGGAATGCTCGATAGTATTCGGGCCAAGGCCTTCTATTCCACACCGGCCAACTATGGCTCCGCATTCACTTCGGCCTGGGATGAAAACGGAAAAGAGAGGGCAATGGGCATTACCTTGAAAGAGATGGAAAAGACTATGGAAGAGAGGGGGATGCTCTATGAGTAAGGGATACACACTGAACGAACTGTTGGTCATAACCTGTGCGAAGGAAATCAATGACTATGAGAACGTAATCCTCGGTGTGGGTCTGCCGACCGCGGCGGGCGCCCTGGCCAAGGCCCTCTATGCCCCCCACGCGAGTTTGATGATGGAGTCGGGGATCATCGATTTCGAGCCCCTGGTTTCCCTCAACCACATAGCCGACGCTCATTCATGCCGGGGGTTTTCCTGTGCCACGGACCTCTTCTCGGCCTTTACGATGACCTACCGCGGTTTTGTCGATGTCTGCTTTCTGGGTGTCGCTCAGATCGACAAGTACGGTAACCTGAACACCACCTGCATCGGTGATTACTACAACCCCACACTCAGACTTCCTGGATCGGGGGGGGCCGCCGACTTCATATCCTATGCGGGGCACACGGTCCTCACCATGCTTGGCGGTGAGTTCGTGGAGAAACTGGATTACCTGACCTCTCCGGGTCACCTTACGGGCGGTAACAGTCGTAACGATTCAGGTCTATTCCCCCAAGATTCGGGGCCGTCGATGTTGCTCACTACCAAGGGTGTTTTCAGGTTTGATGCTGAAACGAAGGAACTGTACCTAGCACAGATCCACCCTGGGATAACGGTGGATGATGTCAGAAACGATGTTCCCTGGGACCTGAAGGTCTCTCCCGAATTATCGGAGACAGAGCGGCCAACTGACAGGGAAATCGACTTTGTTAGACAGTTTGCCCCCACGATATCTATGGGCAGAGAGGTGGCGACCGAACTAACCATCGATAGTGTCGTCAAACGGGCCCAACAGCGGGGCAAGATGTAGCCTGGCATGATAATGTCTCGGTAAATGCCGAAATACCGTCAATGTGCTCTGAACCACAGTGCAGCTTGAGGGAACTGGTGCCTGATTGCACCGTGAAGATATGGTTTGTGGACAAGACATGTCACGACCGCTGTACGAAAAACCGATTTTTTTCTTGACCGTCGGGATAAAATTAGCTAGCCTATTTATGATATTTGTGGGTGATTGTGCATTCTAAAGCGTAAATTCGTCATTGGTTTTGACGCTAGATCGAGTCCGGCATGCCACTTGACATGTTTGATTGCCGGGGTGGTGTTTCATTAGCGCAAGGGTTTCCTTTACCAAGATGAGCCCCTGGGGGTGAGAATCCGCGATGCTGAATTACCTTGATCGAGAAGTAGTCTACATTTCGAAAGCCTGGATCGCATCATGGGGGCTCCCTTCAACTCTTACTCATATATTCATCCAGTCGCATAAAACTCCGGATTACTGTCTGGAGATATGGCCAGGGTCCGAAAGGTCCACGCAGGGTTGTGCATAATACAAAGAAGTCCGTTGCCCCCGCTGGGGCAGGATCAGGTGCCGTGTTAGTGTATACGAGGCGCTGTTTTGTTTAGCAGTGCTTAAGAAACGTTCATATTCAACAAAAACAACTCAACTCTTATTCCGAAAGAACCAAAAAATTTCTGAGGGGGAAACTGATGGATTCAACAACCGCAATGTATGTGGCGCAAGGGCTTCATGGTTTAGCCTACGCCGCGATCCTTTTTCTGATTGCCTCGGGATTGACCATCATCTTTGGCATGATGAGTATTTTGAATCTGGCCCACGGTGCTTTTTTCATGCTCGCAGCTTATTTCTGTTACGAGATTATCTCCCTGACGGGGAGCTACTGGCTCGCACTCCTCCTAGCACCGTTACTTTTGGCGATGCTGGGCGTTGTACTGGAGCGGTTCATTCTCCGGCGGATCTACGCCCAGGGGCACTTGGGCCACCTGCTTTTGACAGTGGGCGTGATGATGCTGATATTGGGAGGTGTCATGGAGATCTGGGGCACCACATACCTTCCGGTTGCACCTCCACCATTATTGAACGGCATTGTGTCAATAGGGGATATCCAGTTCCCTGTGTATCGAGTGTTTGTAATTGGTATCACCCTCCTGGTCATCGTGCTCATGGTGTTCGTTTTATACGGAACACGTGTGGGGAAGATTGTCCGGGCAGCCGTGTCGGATAGTGATATGGTGAATGCCTTGGGTATCAACGTGCCCGTGGTGTTCACGCTTGTATTCGGTTTCGGAACGTGGCTGGCGGGGATTGCAGGTGTGGTCGTCGCACCCATGCTTACGGTGTTTCCTGGGCTGGCTGACCAGGTGGGGATGGACGCCTTCATAGTAGTCATTACAGGAGGATTCGGGAGTTTGCTCGGGGCTTTTGTTGTATCCATTATTTTTGGACTGCTCCACTCTTATGGCATTCAATTTGTTTCTCAATTAGCGCCGGTTCTGATGGTAAGCTTCATGGCTATTGTTCTTGCCATACGGCCGCAGGGACTATTCGGGGTGATAGAAGAACATGATGAATAAGACAACGATTAAAATTATATTGTGGTTTCTGTTCGCTCTCGTCTGCGTTGCGTTGCCGAAGATGATCGGTCCTTATTACACAGGCCTGTTTATTACCATGATCATCTTCGCCGTATATGCGGTTTCTCTGAACATGCTGTTAGGCTACACGGGGCTGATGAGCTTTGGCCATGCGATATTTTTCGGTTTTGGCGGTTATGGGACTGCTCTGGCCCTGAAGCATATCGAAGGGATATCTCTCTTGCCCGCTATAGGGATCGGTGTTCTCGCATCAGTATTGTTGGCTCTGGTGATTTCTCCCATCGCAACTCGAGTGCGCGGGTCGGCCTTTGCCATGGTTCATCTGGCATTGGGTATGTTCATGTACACGCTGGCATTGAAATTGAGGGGTATCACCGGTGGAGAAGATGGGATCGGGAACTTTCCGACACCGGGGGTGGAGATCTTTGGCCCCTTGTCAATCAGTATGGAGCCAGGATCGTCGAATTTCTACTACTTGGTGCTGATTCTCCTGGGGGGGAGCCTGTGGCTGATGTGGTTTTTTACGAAGACGCCCTTTGGCCAGGTTCAGCAGGGAATTCGGGATAATCTGAAACGGATCAACTACCTGGGATACCAAACGATTTTGTCGAGAGGCCTGATCTATCTGTTGTCGGCGGCTTTTGCAGGTGTGGCGGGATCGGTCTATGCGGTCTATTCCAATCTGGTATCCGCGGACGGCCAGTTTGGTATAATGGTATCTTTTACACCGATCACTGCGAGCATCCTGGGTGGCATAGGGAGCTTCTTTGGCCCCATCCTGGGGACCGGAATATTCTTTTTGTTGGAGGAGGTAGTGGCCGAATATACGGATAGGATAGAATTGGTGATAGGGGCAATCCTCGTACTCGCGGTTTTGTTTACTCCCATGGGTCTTATGGGCCTTGTCCCGGTATTGCGCGTGCGGTGGGCTGCGTGGCGGGCCGGCAGCGTTGAAGAGGAGAAGACAGCATGAATATCCTGGAAACCAAAGATTTGTATCATGATTTCAGTGGGTTGAAAGTGCTTTTCCATATAAACCTGGAGGTGGCGGAGGGTGAACGCCATGTGATAATCGGCCCCAACGGTGCGGGAAAGACAACCCTTTTCAATACGATAACCGGTACGTATCGACCGAGCGGGGGGAGAGTGTTTTTCAAGGGGAAGGATGTCACCGGTATGACACCGCACCACTTGTGCCGCATGAAAATGGGACGATCCTTCCAGATTACGAGTACCTTTCAAAATATGACGGCTTTCCAGAATCTTCGGCTTGCTGTCATGGCGAAGTATGGGATTCGATATGATTTGTTCAGATACGTGCAAAAAATGAAAGAGATCACTCGCGAGACGGAAGATCTGCTGGAGAAAGTCGGCTTGACCAATGAGCGAGATGTATTGGCCTGTAATCTTTCCTATGGCAAATCGAGGGCACTGGATATAACCATGGCTTTCGGCACGGACCCTGATCTTGTGTTGCTGGATGAATTCACCGCCGGCATGTCAAAGGAGGAGACGAAAACTGCTGTCGAGTTGGTGAGGAAACTCACCGAGGGAAAGACAACGGTGATTATCGAACATGACATGGATGTTGTATTTTCCATTGCTGATCGGATTACGGTTTTACACTACGGGGAAATCCTGGCGACAGGTTTGCCTGAGGATATTCGCGAGAACCAGGATGTCAAGGATGCATATTTAGGGGATTTGCACGTTGCTTGAGGTTATGGGGATTGTGGATATGGCAGCCGTCTTTTTTGAAAGGCTTCATGCCGCGGTGTTCGGCTCTGGATATGGTGGACTGTGAGGCCTTCTCGTTTAATCAAAGCTGAGGGGAAAGGGTAAATTACATGCTGCTAGAAGTAGACAAGGTGAATACCTTTTATGGCGCAAGCCATGTATTGCGGGATGTCACCATCAATGTCGACGAGGGCGAGCTCGTTGCCTTGTTGGGACGTAACGGGATGGGTAAAAGCACTGCTCTCAAGACGATCATGGGGCTGGTGAGCCCACGGTCAGGATCGGTTCTCTTTAAGGGAAAGAATATCAAAGGCTTCCCCCCCTACAAGATAGCCAGAGAGGGGATCAGCTATGTCCCTGAAGACCGGAGGATTTTTCCCGAGTTGTCGGTGTTCGACAATCTCATGCTGGGAGTTAAGAATAAAAGGTTTGAGGATCCGGAGAATCCCAATATCTGGACAGTCGAAAGGATATACAGTCATTTCCCCATGCTTGAAAAACGGCACGCTTCACAGGGTTGCTTTTTATCTGGGGGAGAGCAACAGATGCTGTCCATCGGCCGTTCGCTTATGGGTAACCCCCACCTCCTGCTGGTGGATGAACCGACGGAGGGTCTGGCGCCCCAGATGAAGGAAGAGGTGCGGGACATCCTGGGGGAAATACACAAGGCAGGGGTAGCGATTTTGCTGGTGGAACACAACCTGAGAATAGCCTTATCACTAGCCCAGCGGGTCTATCTGATGGGTAAAGCTCATATTGGCTATGGCGGTACCATCGATGAACTGACCAATAACCAGGAGATTCTTGCAAAATATCTTGAAGCATAAGGAGGGTAGTTCCCTAAGGTCCGGAAGATTCAGTGGGAAAAGGGGAAGTGGGATGGACACTGGAAACGGAAAGATTGTGAGTGTTCGCCTAATTGTGTGGTCATCTTTTAATGGAAATACATAAAAAAAGGGAGGGAATAGCTATGAATATTTTGGGTAAACGCATTTTGATAGTGGGAGTATTGGTATCAATCGTGTTGCTGTTTATGGGCGGCCCGTGTACGGCTGCAAAGTTGTTTGATAGCAAGTTGTCGGATCCATATATCCAGGCGTTCGTGGATCAATATATGGATAAGATGATCCTCACGCCTGAAGACAAGGCGATCTTTGGTAAGCCGAATATCATCTTTGATTCCGACAAGATGGCAGACATGAGCGGTTTCGATCCTTCCAAATGGGAGAACCCTAAGGGAGATACCATCAAGATTGGTGTTGTGTGGCCTCACTCAGGCCCCGGAGCGCTCAATGGTGATCTCGCATGGGCTTGCATGACATTTCCCGCCTACGATATTAACCGCCGGGGTGGAATTCTGGTGGACGGCAAAAGGAAGAAAATAGCCCTGTACAAGGTGGATACTATGTCCAAACCGGATCGCTGTCGAACTGCGGTAGAAAAAGCGATCCTCAAGGATAAGGTTGTTGCCCTTATCGGAACGAGTGGAAGCAACATGATGAAGATCCAGAACTCTATGGCAGGCAAGCACAAGGTTATATCCATCAATGTAGGCGCCTTGGCCCCTGTGCTTCTGGATGCCGAAAACTTCACCCGTTATGCCTTTCAGCCTGAAGCTACCACCGGGATGATTGGTCGTGGCATGGCCTATTACCTTGGGAAGATCCGGAAGAAGGAGAAAAAGTTTTATATTATCTGCCAGGATTACTCTTTCGGTCATGGCATGGCGGAGGGATTTAAAGAGGGGCTTAAGGAGTACTATCCTGAGGCAGAGTTAGTAGGTGAAGACTACCACAGATTGTTTGAAACGGATTTTGCCCCCTACCTGACGAAGGTCAAGGCATCTGGCGCCGAGGCCATCTGGACGGGCGATTGGCTGCCCGATGGCGGTAATCTCCTGAAACAGGCGCGGGCTATGGGTCTCAATATCCCCATTTGCAATCTGTTTGTTGACGAGCCGAATTCGCTGACCAGTATGGGAATAGAAGGGACAAAGAACCTGATCAATATCAAGCATTCTGATCTTGGGGGTGGTCCCGCGTTTGTAACTGCCAATTATACAAAGTATTACAAAGCGTGGAACAATAATTGGAAGAAATGGACAGCGGCATCGGCCCCTTACAATACGCCCCTTTTTAGACATCCTGGGGGTACTCTCGGTCAGTGGTCGCAAGGGCTTTACTGGTTCTTGAGTGTTGTTGAGAGAGCCGGGAGCACCGATCCCGAGAAAATTATTCCCATCTGGGAGGGAGATACCTTTCAATCGGTTACCGGAAGGATGTATAAGATGCGGGCCTGTGATCACAGGGCAATTCAGGGATTCAGGATTGCCGAGTTTGTGCCGCCCGAGGAGCAGCAGGTGTCGTTCAATATTCCGCCTTACTACTGGTATGACAAATGCTGCAACGCGGGTCCAACGTATAATGTTCCGGCCTCTGCCGTACTTCCCGGAATCGATCCGAAGAGCGAACGATGTAAGGGGAAAGATCCGCGGGGGGAATAAGGTTGTGTGAGCCCTGGTGACGACGGCGTTGTGCCCATGGCATAGCGATGAGAAGCCTGCCCTTCGGGGCGGGCTTCTCTCATCACGTTCAGAACAAGGGTCTGCTTTCTATAAATTATTGATCGATCGTTCGGGAGGATACTTGTGCGTATGGTGTGCCGCTGAAGATTCGCCGGATATGAGGTGTCACAACAGCCGTTCGCTGGCTTGGTTATGGTGAGGGCCGTTGTCCTGATCGGGGAGAATCGCTGCTGACGCAAAAGCCCTGCTTGCCGAAATTCAGATGAAAAACTCCACCTTCAAACTGACAGCATGAATTATCAAAGGGCTAAGCCCCTACGCTTTTTTGTTTTTTACCTCTTCATCCCGTAATACCTTGCGCAGTACTTTCCCCACCGGTGATCTGGGAAGTTCATCTCTAAACTCCACAATCTTCGGGGCCTTATATACAGCAAGTTTATCTCTGCAGAAGTCAAGAATTTCCTGTTCAGTTGCGGTTTCCCCTTGCTTCAAAACGACGAATGCCTTGACCGTTTCCCCCCTGTAATCGTGGGGTATCCCGACGGCGACTGCTTCCAGTATCTTCGGGTGCTGGTAGAGGACCTCATCGATCTCCCGGGGATAAATGTTATAACCACTCGCGATAATCAGGTCCTTTTTACGGTCTACGATAAAAAAATAACCATCCTCGTCTACTTGACCTATATCCCCGGTATAGAGCCACCCATTGCGAAGCTGATTTGCTGTTTCCTCCGGATTGTTCCAGTAACCCTTCATGACAAAAGGACTTTTCATGATAATTTCTCCCGGCTCACCTTGTGGAACATCTTCCTCACCATTTTCAATATCAACCAGACGTACATCATTGTCAATGAAGGGTATCCCGACACTACCCGCCTTCTTGAGGCCCAGTACGGGTAAAGAGATTCCCAAAGCTGTAGACTCGCTCATCCCATATCCCTCACCATAGAAAATCCCCATATCCTCAACTTGCTCAATAAGTTCCACAGGCATGGGTGCGCCTCCTGAGTTCAAAGCCCCAAGCCTCTTTGCCAGATTCAACTCCGCTGCCTTGGGGTGATTGATAAGGGCAGTAATCAATGTAGGCACGGTGGGTAGATAGGTGATTCTCTCGAAGTTAGCCAGAAGTCCCATGATTTCATCTATATCAAAGCGGGGAACCAGGATCTGTGTGGCACAGTTGAACATGGCCAAGTTCATCACCACAATATTCCCATACACATGAAAGAGCGGCAAGATTGCCAGGACCGAACGGTTCTCCGGATTGACAAGATTACTAGTGGCATTTGACCAGAGTGAACATGCCATGGTGGCTGCTACGATATTAGCGTGTGTCAGGACTGCCCCCTTAGGAATCCCCGTTGTCCCCCCGGTAAACTGTATCATGGCAGGATCATCCGGGACGATATCGATCCTGGGGAGTCTTGTGTCGGAACACTCATCGAGGATTTCCGAAAAATGATACCACCCCTCCTCCAGTTCCAGGTCTTTAGAACTGCTCATTTTCACCCCGTCCAGGTAATCCGTTATCTTCGTGACCACGATCCTCGGTATCTCCATCTCGTGAGAAACGGTCCGGATTGCCGGTAACACACCGTCAAAAGTGATAAGGGTCGTCAGCCCTGTGGTTTCAAACATGGACCTGAGTTCGTCAGCTGTATTTAACGGGTTCAGGTTAACCACGATTGCGCCCAGGGAAAGGGTGGCATAGTAGGCAATGACAAACTGGGGACAGTTGGGCAGATGAATCCCTACCCGCTCACCCTTTTTTACGCCTAATCTCCCAAGGGCATTGGCCATGCGCAGAACCTGCAGGCGCAATTCCCAAAAGGTGATCTCGGAGCCATAAAAATTCAGGGCCGGTTTATCAGGATACGAGCCGGTGGGTATTTGAAGAAGACGGTGGACAGGCATCCTTGGGTAACGAATTGTAGTGGGGACATTGTAATCGTAATGGCGATGCCAGGGTCGTGCTTCCATAAATTTCTCCTCCTATTCATGACGAAAAAGATACGCGCAAAACCGGGATAAGCGAGCATCTGGGTGCCTTGGAAGTTGAAAAACGGCTATGTAGCTTCCGAGCAATACCACTAGGGATTGCTCGGAAGTAAATCGTTGATGAAAGAAAAGCAAAACTAAAAAACAACGAATACCGAGAAAGGAGGTCAATTACCGTAGACAACAGAGCTTGACTCAGAATGGAAAAGGGTATGTTTGAGAAACAGTGTGATCATGCCCCAGAGGGTAAGGAGATCTTTGATGTGAGACATTGTACCAGAAGCGCGCCACCTGTCCTCCCCAAGACCGTAAAAGAAAACCCTTTTAATGTCAAGCCAGATGTTGTTTTTTCCAAAATAGACATTGGTTTGCTGAGGTGAGTTTTCAGCCCTATCAAGGGCATTTTGAAAGGACTGAAAGCCCTCTGACAGAGAGGTCGTGCCGGCCTATTGTGCCCTTGCCCAGCTTGCAGAGAGGGGGCTGGTGGTTGAACTGACTATCGGGGCCGTCATGGAGCGGTCCAGGCAACGGGTGAAGGGGTAGCCCGGACGGTCAGGGGACGGCTGGCCAGGTCCCGTTCCAGGGGCGCGCCTGTTCGTAGGCGCGCGAGGCCTGAAGCACCAGATCATCCCGGTGGGGAGGACCAACAATCTGAAGTCCTGCAGGCATTCCGCTTTCTGTAAAACCGGCCGGCACGGAGGCGGCCGGGTGCCCCGATAGATTGAAGGGATAGGTAAAGGCCACCACGTCGAAGATGGAGATGGGGCGGCCGTCGATCTCGGACGGGGGCGGTCCCTCGGCGGCAAAGGCCTCCGTGGGCATCGTCGGCGTGAGGAGAAGATCGAAGCGTTCAAAGAGGTTCCAGAGAACGCGGTTCTGTTCGGTCCTGACTCGTTGCGCCTCGATGAGCTGCTCGAGCGTGAGGGAGCGGGCTCCTTTGAGGGAAGCCACCAGGGCCCTGCTCATCTGACTGCCGTATTTTTCCACGTTATCATTCAGGGCCCCGTAGATGTTGAGGCTGAAGAGTTTTGACCAGGCGTCGACCACGTTAGGCATGGCCTCCTCCAGGAGAACCACGGTATGTCCCATCTCCTCGAAGCAGCGAACCGCCTCCTCGACGCGGGTCATGATGTCATGCTGGACGGTGGCGTACCCCAGGGTGGGGCTGAAGGCAATTGTCAGGCCCCGGCGGGGGATATGGTCCAGGTCTTCCAGATAGGAGGCCGCAGGGCGGGGGAGCGAATCGGGCGCAGACGGATGGTACCCCGCCACGCAGTCCAGATAGAGGGCCGCATCTTCCACGGTACGTGTCAGGGGTCCCAGGGAGACGATGGGGTTCATGTTGAGGATCGGGAGTGGTCCCATGGGGATCCTCCCGTAGGAGGTCTTGATGCCGAAACACCCCGTGTAGGAGGCGGGGATGCGAACGGACCCTCCGCCGTCCGAGCCGGTCGCCAGGGGAATCATACCGGCGGCCACCGCTGCGGCCGATCCGCCGCTGGACCCGCCCGGTGTCCGTTCGAGATTCCAAGGGTTCCGGGTGGTTCCGAAGAGGCGGTTTTTGCAGAATCCCGTTGATCCGAACTCCGGTGTGTTGGTCTTTCCCACTACGATGGCACCGGCCTTTCGAAGGCGTGCCACCTGTACCGAATCCTCGGCGGCCACGTTGTCCTTGAAGGGAACGGAGCCGAAGCTGGTAACCATCCCCCCGACATCCTCCAGATCCTTGATGCCGATGGGGAGACCCGCCAAGGGACCCGGTGCCTTCCCCGCTGCGAGTGATTCTGTGACTGCCTTCGCCTCATCCATCGCCCGGTCGGCATCTATTGAAACAAACGCGTTCAGTGAAGGATTTGCCGTTTCTATTCGTCCCAGCGTGTCCTCCATCACCTCCAGGGGCGTGACCTCCCCCGACGTAATAAGACCGATGAGTTCCCGCGCCGATGTATACGAGATCGATGACATCCCTTTCCCCCCTTTGTATTATGTGGTTGTTGAGATACGCTAATAAAAAAACTTCCTCCGGTCAAGGGAATAGGAACGGATAGTGGGAGAAAACCCCCTGTGTCATGTATGGGCGGGTCGGCCCCGCGGGTGGTTAGGCCGAGTGGCTGAAATGTGCCGAGTAGGTTTCGTGGCGGAGTGCCTCGATCAGTTCCTTCTCCGTTTTGATCGGGGATGGGAAGAGGGTATAGGCCTGTCCCACCGTCAGCAAACCGTGGGCGTCGGACCCCCCGATCCCCTTGAGACCAAGTATCGCCGCCGCCTGGAGGGCAAGTCGATTGTCTGCCTTGGAAACACTGCCGTTGGCGACCTCAAGGGCGTGCAGTCCCTGGAGTGCCAAGACACGGTCTCCCAATAATCCGCCGACCATGTCTTTCTGGTAGGGGTGGGCCGGGATAGCCACGCCACCTTTGGTGTGTACCCAGTTAATCGCGTCCTGCATCGGAAGTCCCGAAAGGAGATCACTCCGATCGGCCTTGACGCCGAACACGAGGAGGTGACCCTCCGCCGCCCGGTACTCCATCCCCCTGAATATGGGGAATCCGCTCTCTCGGGATATTTCGTCAAAGGGTTCGCTGAGGGCGTGGGAGTGATGCTCGGTGACGCAGACGGCATCAAGGCCCACGGCCCTGGCCCGATCAACGAGATCATCGGGTTTGATATCGGAGTCGCCCCCCAGGGCGCTGTGAATATGAAGGTCTATCTTAAACATATGGACTCTCGTTACATAACAGCCGGACCTGGAGAACCCGCCTGGCCATCTTGACCGGAGCACCATAATGGAAAAGGGGGCATTCTGTCAAGGGAGGAAATCCTTGAGGATTCGCTCGGCATTTCCCCCGAGGATGGCGTCGACCTCCTCTTTTGTAAAGCTGATCCCCTCCGGCGCCTGGTCGGGGAGTGACTGCAGCATCCTGATATATTCCCCGTTAGGGATTGTGGGATCGAAGATGGGCCCGTCGGTTCCGAAGAGGATCTTGTCGCACCCGGCCTTGTCGATGACCTCTCTCAGTTCCCTGCAGAAGAGGGGAAAATTCCGTTTCGCCATGGTCTGCCACTCGGCCATATCGCCGTAGAGACGCGGCTGAAGGTAGGCCAGCCCCGCCCAGTCGCGCCACCAGTACTGGCCCATGTGGGCGGCGATAACGGTCAGATCGGGGAAATCCGCAGCGAGCGGGTCCAACAGCAGGGGCCTGGCATAGGTGCCCCCTTTCCCCGGCGGTATGATGGGGCCGGTATGGATCAGGACGATACCCCCGGCCTCCTGGACGATCTCGTAAAGGCGGTAGGCCTCGGGAGAGGCGGGATAGTACCCGTGGTCGGGGTGGAGTTTTAGTCCCTTCAGACCGTAGTCGCCGAGACAGCGGCGCAGGAGATCTGGTGCCTCGGGGCGCCTTGGATCGACCC
>Ga0307991_1000950_pt1 | contig 20802 bp, 17 predicted proteins | sample EllFjometagen131_FD_203146 | JGI IMG/M metagenome (GOLD analysis project Ga0307991, IMG submission 203146) | Marine microbial communities from Ellis Fjord, Antarctic Ocean - #131 | ecosystem: Environmental > Aquatic > Marine > Unclassified | place: Southern Ocean | collected 2014-10-08 | reverse complement strand
AACTGTATTAAAGGATTTACCTGCGCTCTGATTCCTCCCATAAACATTCCAAATATTAACATTATTGAAAATGCCATTATTACCAATAATCTGTTATTCCAATTTCTAGTATTCATATATTCTCCTTCGATTATTTTTTCAACAATTTCTCTTTTGTAATTGTCCCAAATATTTCATATTTCCATCTTTTTTGTAAGTCATTTTCTATTTTACCTTTTGCTGATTTCATTTCTACCATTCTATCAGTTATTAAATCCAATCCTGATTTTATTACATCTAATTCCATATTCAAATGATCTTCTTCTAAAGCTGATATCTTTTCTGATAATGCGTTTTCATATTCAGATTCTTTTTTTAATAATACAGTTCCATCTTTTACTAAGCTCTTCATTTTATTTTCTATTGCTTTTATCTGATTTTCCATCATCTTTTTTACAATTTCTGCTCCACTATTTCCAGACAATTCATTTCTTTTTATTGCCTCTTCCAATAAATATTCTTCTGATAAATTATTTTCTTTTATTATTTTATAAATAGGTTCTGATATTTTTTGTATTTCTTCTTCTGTTATTACTGCATCTTCCTTTTGTATTTCTTCATTAAATTGTATATATAAATTTTCATATATAGGTATCAATTCATTTTGTATTTTTTCCTTTTTTGATTCCTCCTCTACTCTGTTATATTGATTATTCAATATTTTTAGCATATATAATGCTAATTCTTTCCCTATTAATTGTAATTTTGCTGACTTTTTTACTAATTCCATTTCTTCACCCTTCTTTTTTAATTTTTTCTAATTTTAACATACTTTTTTAATTTTTAAAACTTTTTTATTGATTTTTTTAAAAAAATTTCCTTGTTAAGATTTATATTTTTATTTGAACCATCGCAAGCTTCGAAATATTAAAGCAAAACAACTACAAATAAATATCTAATGTTGAAAATAGTAATCCTCAAACTCTTATTTTATAACCTAGGCAACTTATATATTACAGTTTTATTTCTACCCGTTTTTTTTGCTTCATACAGTGCATCATCACTTCGTTTAATTAACTTTATATACGAATCAGTATCACCATTAAAAATGGTAAGCCCAAAAGATATTGTACATTTAATCTTTTTATCTTCACATTCAAATTCAGTATTCTCAATTATTTTTCTTATATTTTCAATTTTTCTATAAGCAACTTCCACCTCTGGTATTGTGAGAAAAAATAAAAACTCCTCGCCACCCCATCTTGCAACAATATCTTCTTTTCTTAAGCTATCTTTGAATATAACTGCACAGTTTTGTAAAACAATATCACCTGCAAGATGTCCATATGTGTCATTGATTTTCTTAAAAAAATCAATATCACACATACAAACACAAAAACTGTTCCCTTGCCTTTTGAAATAATTCATCTCTTCTTCAAGTCTTTGTACAATAGATCTCCTATTATATATATTTGTTAACGGATCAATAAATGCTATCTCTTCAAGTAATCGTTTGTCATCTTCTAATTTATCTTTTTGAGAATTAACAATTTTTTGAAATTCAGAAATAAGTTTATCTATTCTCTTTTCAAAAGCTATAAGAATAATAATTAGCAATAATAAACAAATCATTCCAAAAATTAAAGTTTTCTTAAAAACCAAAGCCTTTGTTTTTTCCATCCTCTGTAATTCTGAAGCAATCAAATCATCTAAATCATCCAAATAAAGTCCTGTTGCCACAATCCAATTATATTTTTCATATAATTTAGCATATGAAAGTTTATGTGCAATTATTTCAGAATTCTTTTTTTTAAAATAATACTCATAAAAAATATCACTATTTGATTTTACACCTTCTAACTCTTCAAGATATGGTTTATTTCCTTTTATATCTTCAATTTTTGTTGATAATTTCATTCCTTCCGTCTCTGGCATATTTGGATGAACTAATCTTATGGCATAATCATCACCACCATTATAATCTATTATTTGATTAATCCAAATATACCCATCATCATTAAGTTTAGTTTTCCTAATCCTTTTTTTCATTCTTTCAATAACAATTGAATCTATTGTTTTTTCTCTCACACCAAATCCCACAATCATTCTTTTTTTATCAATACTTACAATTTTATATATTTTAAACTTTTTTAAAGAATCATAAAAAATATCTTTATTCATTAATATACTCGTCTTTTTATTAAAGTTATCTATATTAGTCGATTTTTTAGTAACCGTATCATAAAAGAAAAATTGGAATTCTTTATCCCTCTGAATAATAGGAAATAAAAGTTTGTAAAGACCAGTCTCTTCATTTTCAAGTGAAATAAATTCCTCTATTATTTTTTCCATTGTATTGAAAGATTTTTCTTTTTCTAGTATCACATTATCGTATTCCACATCAATTTCATCTAAAGTTCTATCAATTGCCTCTTTTAAAATCAATTTTTTCATTTTATATATTCCATCTGATAATTGTTGTATTTTTAATTTGGATTCCTTATCATAACTTACAATAAAAATCAAACTTAATACAATACTCAGAATAATCATTGCAGAAATAGAACTTGCATAATAAATGTTTCTTATTTTGTTTTTTTGAATTTCCATAAATGTCTCCCTTTATTCTCATTAGTAACTAGATTATATTTTTTCTTCAACTCTTAATTGTTTTAAGGTTTTATCCAATTTATTATTGGTTAATTTCAAATATATTTAGCATTCTTTTTAATTTACATATTTATTAATAAAAATTCTAAACACAATCAGTTTATTAAAAATAATTTATATCTACTGCTAAACTAAATTATAATATAGAATATTTATTTACATATCTTTTTAAAATCACAATATTGACAAGCTTTTTTGTTTTCCGTCATTTCAAATTTTTCTTCTTCTAATATATCTTTCATTAATTCCTTTAATTCTTTTTTGTTACGACTATGCATCTCATCACTATAATTTATAGTAACCCAATCATTTTTATATTGAGGTTGCCAATAATTCATACTAATATTTTCTGCTTTGACTTTATCTCCTAATTTCTCTTTTAATAAGTAAAGATAAATTTTAGTTTGCAATTTCTCTTTTTGATATTTCTCCTGCAATTTTTTATTACCTGTTTTCCAATCCCATATTTCCACACTATCTTTTTTGAAAACAATCAAATCATATCTTGCCATTAATTTAATATTATCATTTCTGTATCTTATTTCATACTCCGCTTTGTATTCATAATCTTTATTAATCAAAAAAGTGTCTTTTAAATTATTAAAGTATTCTTTCAAATCTTCTTCCTCTAAAAACTCTTCTCCTGTTGGAATCCCACTAAAATATCTTTCTGCTAGCGTATGAAATTTTTCCCCTTTTTTGAATTTTTCTGCTAACTCTTCCTCTATTTCTCCCCATCGAATGCTGTCTATATATTGATATTTAAATTTTCTATTGCAAGTCAAAAAAGTATCTAAAGAACTTTGACTATACAAAAAAGTTTCCTTCCTTCTAATATCTTCCATCTATTCACCTTTTTTCCTTTTAATTATTTTTTCCAACTCACAAAAACATTCTGATGGAAAATTTCTTCCTTCTCCTACCATTAAAACTAAATTTTCTTTTGCTCTTGTTATTCCAACATATATTAATCTAATTCCTTCTGATATCTTGTCTATTTTTGCTTGCTTCATCGGTTCATTTTGATTTGTTCCTAAAATATATTTTCCTATCTCTGCTTTTGCTAATGCAGTTGGATTAGCATATTTTTCTTTCAAATAATAATATTCTCCTCTAAATCCATCTGTTAATTTTGCTGGAAAATTATAATTATTTAAACCTGTTAAAATAACAAAATCCCATTCTGCACCCTTACTTTTATGATATGTTGCTAAAGTTATTTTAGTATCTTCTGTTTCTTCTTCTCCTTTTAATGTATAAAGAAATTTAGCAAATACTGCAAATCTATTTCCCTTTCCTCTTCTCAATTCTTTTTCCAAATCACTTAATCCCCATTTCGGATTTAATTGATAAAAAGATTTTAACTCGCCACCTATTCCATTAATAATAATTTTTTCTTCATTATTAACATTAAATACCTCTCCAATATATATTAATAGTTTTTCTAATGATATTTTAGGGAAATTCAATATTTTTTTTATCTTATTAATATATTCCATAATACTACTCCAAATTTCTAAATCTATTATCTCCTTTGGAATATAATACTCGTCTCCTTTGGAAGGATAAAGCAAATTTTCTAATGGTATTTTTCCTATAAACTCTACCACTTTTTTGATATCTTCATTTTTAAACTCTCGTTTCAGTAAATTTATTAAACATTGAGATGAAAAAGGCTTATCCAAAAAAGCTACGAGATCTGCTAACGTTTCAAAAAAGTCAATGCTTTGAGATGAAATATCTGACAATGTTTTATATTCTAATCCTGCTTTTTCTAATAATATACTACATTTTTCAATCATAAAATTACTTGGAAACAAAATACTAATACTTTTTTGACTATTTTTTTTATGATAACTCCCTGCCATTTTTACTACAAATTCCAATTCTTCATCCATATTTCTTTTTCTATATGTTTTTATTCCAAAATTCTCAACATTTGGATTTTGTGGGAATTCTCCTTTTTTGACTTTTTTGATATACTGTGGTAACAATGCTTTTTTACATTCTTTTATCTTATAATCCTCTGTCACCCATTTTACAAATTCATTTGCCACTTTTATTATGTTTTCACTACTTCTTCCCGCTGTGAACATCTGTTTTTTATTCTCTACTTTTTTGATGAAGTTTTCAAATATTTTTGGCTCCGAAGCTGTGAATGTTCCCATTATACTTTGATTAAAATCTCCTACTTTAACCCAATTTACTCCAATTAAATTTAATATTTTATTTTGAATTACTGTACTATCTTGTGCTTCATCTTCTAATATATATTTATACTTTTTTGTATATCCTTCTCTTATTTCTTTATTTTCTTTTAACAATATATAAGCATAATATAAAATATCATCAAAATCCAAAAGTGCATTATTTTCTAACTTAGCTTGATATGATTTATATATTTGAATACAAATTTTTAATATGCTATCATCTGGCAATTTATCTATTTTTGAATAAACATTTCTAACTGTAATGGCATTTGACTTCAAATTACTTATTATAAAATGACTTATACTTTCCAATGAAATCTGCCATTTATTATATTCTTTCTTTTCCAAAAAAGATTTGAATAATTCTTCATTTTGGTTTCTCCATTCTCTTACCGCATCGGCAATAAAAACTTTTTGAATATTACCATCCACCATTCTATAATTACTAGCTAAATTTAATTTATTTGTATTTTCTTTTACTATCTTAGATGCAAAACTATGAATTGTCATAACTTCATATCTTTTCTTATCTCCCAATCCACTTTTTCTTAATAATTCGTTTATTCTTATATTAAAATTGCTAACTGCTGAATTCATATATGTTAATATTAAAATTTTACTTTCTTCTACTTCTTTTTCTACTATTAACTTCTTTACTAAATTTGTTAAAATAAAAGTTTTTCCTGCTCCAGGAACTGAAGGAACTGCCATTCTACCTTTTTTGTATTCCAATATTCCTATCTGCTCTTCTCTATAATTAATTTCCATTTCTCCTCCATTCAAAACTAATTATTTTATTCTTTCTTAATAATCTTTTAAATATGATTTAATCAGACTTTATTCTTTCAAATCTCATCTTAATTCTCTCCTAACAAAGTGTAACAACAAGGGCGGAGTTTGAACTCTTTATTTACAATAAATTCAAGCTTATTCTTTCAGACCTCACCTAAATCCTCTCCTAACTTAGGAGAGGACTTTTTTGCTCCCCTTCTCCTAAATTAGGAGAAGGGGCTGGGGGATGAGGTCTGATTTCCTTTACTCTTTAAATTACTTCATAAAGTATTCCATCTTGCTCAATTCCAGAAACAGTATAAATTGCTCCATAACAATAAATTTCTTTCCCTTTTTTGATTAACCTTTTCATCATCCTACCAAAACTTTCTCTATCATTCATACTTTCTATCGCCACATCATAAAAATTGGTTTTATCCCAACTTTTACTAATTACAAATGGATTATTTAGTTCACTATTATATTTTATTAGCCATCTACTGCTTCTTATATCACACCATATTTGATATTTACATTTTTTATCTGCCAAAAAATAACTTGCAGGTGTTGTTAAGCTAATATAGTTGTTTTTCATTCTTTCTTCAAATTCAAACATTGTTTCAGATGCAATTGATTCTTCTCTTATAAATTTTATAAATTCATAATTTGGATTTTCTATTACTTTAAATTTTTCTATTATTTTTATAAAATTCTCTGCTGAATCTATTAAATTTCTACAATTTAGAATGTTTTCTTGTCCTTTTTCTTTTTTGAGTAAAAATTCAATATAAATTCTTTTCCATAATTTATCTACATTCAAATTTTCTTCTTTCACTTCCATTATCCATTTTCTTATATAATTATACTTTTTTATTGTTTTTTCATTAATTCTTTCATTTTCATCATTTAATAATTCTATCAATTTTATATTCCCATCACTTTTTTGATCAATGATTTCTGCTAATAATGAGCTTCTTATATAATCTAAATTCAATATTATTTCCAAAAAAGTTCTTAACTCATCTTTTGTTATTTCTATTTTTTCAAATTCATATACTAGACAAGCAAATATTATTAAAGCATAGTTGAATAAATTATCTGTGATTTTATCTTTTCTCGACAAATTCATCAATTTTATCTTTTTATGTTCCAACACATTTTTCAATTCATATTCCAAACTCAAATCATTATATGGCATAATTACAGCTATTTCTTCTGCTTCTATTCCTCTTTCCAATAATTCTAAAACTTTATTAATAATTTTTGAATTCATTTCACTTTTAAGTTCATTTTCCATATCATATTTTATCGGACTTAATTCTCTGTCTTCCATCTTCTTTTCATATATAATATTTTTATAAAATCTTTCTGCATATTCTTTTAATTTATGATCAATTTCTTTATTTTTCATTTCTTTTATTGTAAAAACTTCTTTATCTAATATTTCTCTTTTAAAATATTCACTCTCTGTACTTGGTATTCCAAAACTTCCATCTTTGTTATTCAATAACAAACTTCCTGTTAGATTTGGCAATATCTTATTTATAAAATCAACTTCTACAGGAAAAATCATTTCTAAATCATCTATAATTAAATAATCTATTTCATCGCTTATCCTTTTTTGATAACTACTATTTTTCAATAAAAATTTATTATATAAATATATTCCCAGACTATAATCCAAAACTCCTTCACTCAATGCTCTTTCCATATATTTTTTTAAAATTATTGTCATATCTTTGTAAATATTTTTTGATAGATTATTTTCTTCTGTAAAAACTGAATTATATATTCTATCTCCTATTTCATCTAATGGAATTTCTGATAATGCTGCATTTATGATATTAGATAGAAATTTCCTTGCTATTCGATCTTTTGTTGCAATTAAACCCTCTAAATATCCATTTTTTCTATAATAATCAATTGTTTTATTCATTAGACTTTGAGATGCTTCAAAAGTCATAAAAATTGGATAAATTTCTCTTTTTTGTATTTTATTACATTGTTTTAATATTATAGGCCAGTATTTTTTTAATTCTCTCTGAACGAAACCAAAAAAGGAAGATATTTTAATCTCCCCAGATTTTTCAAATATACATTTTTCTTTCCAGTACATTGCTTTTTGTCTATTTTGAACTAAAACTAATATTTTTTCACTCTCAATATTTCGTTTAGAAATCATTTCTACATATGTTTTTATTCCATATGCGGTTTTTCCTGAACCACTTTCTCCATTTATAATTATATGATTATTCATATAATCCCCCTTGCTTTTTATTATTTATTTTTAAACTTATTTAAAATTTTAAAACACTTTTTTCTATGAATCATAATAAAAAAATTTATTTTGATGATATTATAACTAAGTTTTGTCTATTCAAAATTCGTAAATAAATCATCAATATCTAATACTATTAGATTATTTCTTCTTTCTACTTTTTCTTCAATTCTTTCAGTATCAATATTTTTTTTTCGTTGCTTATCTTCCAGATAATGCCAATATTCCTCTTGATTTTCTTCCTGTTGCCTTTCTTCTTCTATATTTTCTTCTATTTCTTGGATATTCTTCGTAATAAGATCGCAACTTTCATTAAAATTTTCACCTATTAAATCAAATAATTCATTTTCATTTTCATCTAAAAAATCTCTAATTTCAATTAAATAATCGTATTCTATATCATCTTCTTCTATTATATCAAATATAATATTTGTAATCTTTTCTTTCAAAGAATAATTTTCTATATTCTCTTTAGCTATCTCATTAACTATTTTGGGATATTTATTATATAAATAACAAATTATTTTCATTTCTTCAAAATCTTCTATTTCTTTAATTATTTTACCAAATAAAATCTTTTTATTAACATTTATTTTATCAGAAAAATTTTCGATTAAATAACACAATGCCCAAAATTCTTCTCCACTGATAATATCAATTGTTAAATATGGGAATAAATTTTGATTCAAGAAAACATCTAATTTATTAAATTCTCTACTCCTAAATAAAAATAAAATTTCCTTTATATACTGTATTTTATTTTTTTTTCGACTATAAAAATCTTTTTTATGTGCAAATAAAAGTTTATCAAAATCATTAATAAACTTTTCAAGTAAAATGTTTTCCAACTTTTGATTTAAGATAACTTTTTCTTGTTCTACCGAATCTATTGTATATACAGATAATAATTCTTCAAAATATAAACTTGTATCTATCAGTTTTTCTATAACCATTTCATCTTCTACTAATTTAAGTTTTATAAAATCACTCAATGAAGGATTAATAAAAGAAATATAATCTATATTATTTATTTTTTGTATTTTTATAAAACTGTTATCAAGTTCTTTTAAGGTGTTTTTATAACTACCTAAATTTTTATTTTTATTAAAATATGTTGTTTTCAAATCATCATAGATAGCTTCACCATTAAATATAAACAATATTTCTAATAATAATCTGCCATCATCAGAAATATGTTTTGTAAAAGCATACTCCCAAACTTTTTCAGGATTATTTAAGTTTTCAATGAAATATTTATAAAACTCTTCTGGTTTAAATTTACTGTAGTTATAAATCATATATTCTATTATTCTAGGATTATAGTTTCTGTGATTAATAATTTCTGTATATCTTTTATTTAACTGTAATTCATATAAATATTCCTTAGGAATTGCAGAAAAATATAAATGATTATATAAAATTTTTGCTTTATCCTCTTTTGAATATTTTTCTAAATCTATAGTATATTTATATATATCCAAGCTAGAATTATTAAAAGATTCTAAATTTAAAAATGCTTGGTTTAATATATACTCTCTTGTTGTCATTATAAGCTTTTTATTATCATCTTTTATTATTTTTCTTATAAAAGATAATAACCTCTTATCTTCATTTTTATTAAGACTTTTTTCTAAAAAATTACTGCCTAAAAAATCATCAAAATAAAAAATTTGCTGTTTTTCCTTTATAAATAATCTTTCAGCTTCTTCGATATCTTCCGATATACTAATCAATTCATATTCTTTAGATATATAAATATTTATTAAAAAACGAGCTAATGTTGTTTTACCTATCCCAGGAATTCCAGATATAATAATAAAATTTTGTTTATTTAGTAATTCTATTGATTTGGTAGAACTTTTAGTGACAACAAAAACTTTGATTTCCTCTAATATTCTTTCTTTATCAAAGGAACTTCTATTCATAATAGAATTATTTAAAATCACATTCAAAACATTAGTACTACTTAACCACAATTTATAATACTTTTTTTCAATTTCAGGAAATTGACTAATCAGATTATTCAAATCACTTTTTCCAATAATATCTTCATAATTTTTAATATATCCTTTAAAAAAGTCACTTATTTCTTTTTTATTTGCAGGTGTAAAATCAACTGTACTAACAAATAAATATCTATTTGGGTTAATTTTTTCTACTTTCTTAGCTTCTGTATTTAATTTACCTTTAAGGCTTTGATAATCTTTATATCTTTTACATTGAATTATTATATTATTCTTTTTATTACGAGAAAATCTAGAGTCAATTCCTCCATCTCTTCCTTCAGCAAAACTTTCCAAATATATTGATAATTTTTTTTGTAATAAATCTCTTACTAACAATTCAAATTCAGTTGGAGATAAAACCGTAAAATCATAATTCATATAATCCCCCTTACTTTTTATATTTCGCTATTTTTAATGTATACTTTTTTTGTCCATTAAAAATTGCTATATATTCCGAACTTTAGTTGCCCCTTCTAAAGCAGGGCTGTTCAATGCTAAAAGAGAACTTGACCTTCCAAAATTACTTCGCTATAGGTTTCTCCTTATCCAGACTGTATCACAATTAAAAAAATATCAAGTTTTCTATTTGGTAGGGGCGAAGTTTTCTCGTCCAGGGCAGGAAAACCCTGCCCCTACAAGATCTATCCGTGTCCTTCCGTGAAATCCGTGTCTGTTTTTTTCTTTTGTGATTTTTTCTTAGCATTGCTTTTTATAAAACCTTAATTATATTTATCTAATCTTTTCCAAATATATAAGAATCTCTTTACTATACTCCAAAAAATCGAGCATACCTTTTTTGATAATATATTTTATTATATCTAAATTCAAATTTTGATACTCGTGAATAGCAATATTTCTAAATCCAGTCATTCCCTGCATCTTTTTTGATATTTCTTTTGTTATTATTTTATTTTTTTCCAGCAATGAAAAAGCTTCTTTACTATTTTTCGGTATTCCAAATCCTTTTTTAGAAGTTATATACATCGCCAAATCTATTGATTGTTGACAAGCTCTTTGAATATTTAAAATAATTGCATCTTGATATAAAAAATCTTCTAATACAGCATCATTTCCGTTATGTATTTTTCCAACTCTTTTCACACATCTTTCAATTAATTCTAATTTATTCAATACTACCTTTTCCATATATAGATCCCCTCTTATAAATTGCATCTATTACTATTTTTCTATCTTCCTCCAAAGTCAAATAATTTGAAAGAACTCTCATTTCAAAATTATCTCTTACTTCTTCATTTTTATAATACATACATTTTCCCTCTATTACAATCTCTGCTAAAAAATTTTCATTCGATTTTTTCAAATTAATTAAATCAATCTTTCTTTCTAATTTTGATTCAAGTAAATAAATCAAGTCCAAGTTTTCCTCAATAGTAAGTTCCCCATAATATGCTATATCTATATCACTTTTTTGAGTGAAATTTCCTCTCACATATGAACCAAATATATAAATAAGATTAATATTAAAAGCATTCATTTCTTCTAAAATTATTTTCTCTATATTGTTATTCATTTTATTATCCTTTCTTTAACTACTTGTAATTCTCCCCAAAATAAATGGTACGGCACTTTCTACTTTTAAAATTCTTTCTCCTATACTAAATCTTTTAAAACCAATTTCTTCTAATTTTTCTACTTCATATGGTATAAAACCACCTTCAGGCCCTATAACCAAAGTTTTCCATTCTAACCCCTTTTTTGATTCCACTATTTTTTCAGTATTTACATATGGATGAGCAACTAAAGCTTCTGTTCCTTCTATTATTTTACTTAAATCATCTTCTATAAATGGCTTAAATAGTTTTTTTATTATTATTTTTGGTAAAATTGTATCTTTTGATTGTTCCAATCCCAGTATCAATTGTTCTTCTATCTTTTCTTCTTGTAAATTAGGAGTATCAAAAAAGCTTTTTTCTACTTTCCAACACCCTATTAAATATACTTCTTTAATTCCCAAAGTTGTAATCATTTGTAATAATCTTTTAAATACTTTTGGTCTTGGCATAGCTAATATCAATTTTACTGGCATAGCTTTTGGAGGATTTTCAGTCAGATTTAATTTCAGTTTTACAAACTCTTCCCCTAATTCCAAAACTTTTCCCGTTCCCATTTTTCCATTCAATTTTCCAACTTTTAATATATCACCTTTTTTGGCTCTATGTACTTTTTTGATATGTTTAAATCTTCGCCCCATTAATTTTACTATCTTTGCTTCCGTATAATCCTCATCTCTTACTATAATTAAATTCATTATTACTCCTAATCATTTATTTTCTAAAGACATTCTGTTATTATTTTGATAATTGTTTTATTAAATTTTCAGTTTCAATCAAATCAGCTCTATTATTGTAATCCACCCTTGACTTTGATTTTTTAAAATACACGCTATGTGAATAAGTTAAACCTTTTGCAAAAATCATTTGTTTTTCTTTTTCAACTAATTCATCAATATAATTATATACAGTTTCATATTTATATTTTATATTTTGTTTCGAAAATTTTAAATTATCTTTAATTAATTCTCTATAAATACCATAACTTAACAATTCATCACTATGATTTATAAAATCTTTTTTTTGATCTCTTTTTTGATTTATTACCTCTTTTAATATTAAATAACTATTATATAGTTGAACATATATTGGCGATTCCTTTTCTCCATTAAAAAGAATTGCTAAGGGGTTTTCATCATTGGTTGCATCAAAAACTTCCTCTAGTATTTTTGATAAAGACAATTTTGCTATTTCAGGCTTTTCATAATATGTAGCATACCAAAATTTTATTAATTTTTCACTCGTTATGGATTCTTTTAATTCCATACTATATTTATTTTTTAAGAGTTCTCCTCTTTTAGTAATATATCCTATTTCATTATTTTCAAAAATTATTTTTGCATATTTATGAAATTTCTTATTACTCATTTTATCTTTAAAATTAATTGGAGATTGAGTATTTGTCGCTTCAGTAATTTTATCAATTAAAACTTTATCTTTTGTTTCATATAATTTTATCGTAATAAAAATATCTTCTAATAATTTATAATCTTTTTTATATACTTCATAAATAACTTTACTTGTTTGTAATCCGTTAACAATAACAGGATTAACAACAGGAATAATATATTCTCCTGCTTGAGTATTTCTTGGAATATTCATTTCATCGCACAAAATAGTGATTCCATTATTCAAAAAAGGAAAATAAATAGCATCTTCTCCTTCAAGAGTTGTCTTTATTTTTTTATTAGTTTTATTATATCCTAAAAAACCTCTGATGTTTTCTGAAAACAATTTAGAATCATTACTGTTTATTTTTATTTCTTCTTCAATTAATTTACAAAGTTCTATTGCTGAAAGTCTAAAATTTACAGCTTTTACATTATATATAGAATATGAAATTAATCCTTGTGGTTCTCTTGGTGAAATATTTGATTTTTCTGCTTTAAACGAAAAATTTATTTCCCCCCTTTTTTGATCAGATTTTATTAAATTATCTATATTTTTATCAATTTCATTTGAATCATGAATAAAAAAATCATCTTCACTATTATTAAATTTCAAATATAAATCTTTATTTTGTGGATTTAATTTATTTTCAAATTCACCATTAAAAATAAAATGTAATCTGTGGTCAATTCTGTATCCTTGATTTGTAATTGTAATATATTCATCTAATTTAGGTAATATCCCTTTTATATTTGGTTTATTTTTATTTCCTTTTAAAAATATTTCTTCAAAATCATTTTTAAATTTTTCTATTTGATTTTGTTTTAATTTTTTTGAATTTTTACATTGAAATACTTCAAGAATATAATATCCATCCTGCTCATTAAAATATAAACCATCAATTCCTCCATCTTGTCTTCCTCTAATTATAACATCATCATAGACTTCATCAAATGTTTTATCTAGTAAAACAGCTATTGAAAATATTTCAAATGCTTTATCTTCATTTATATCATATCTTTTTATAATTTTATCTAAATAACTTTTTATAAATAAATTTTTATTGCTCATATCTCACCCTCCTATTCTAATTCAACTTTTTTGGCTAGTTATAAAACATTGAATATCTTAATTTCATTTACTTAAAAACGAACTTTATTATTATTCACTACAACCATCTATCATTTTAAATCTTTGCCCCATTAATTCCACTATATTTGTTTCTGTATAATCCTTATCTCTTACTATAATTAAATTCATTCCTGCTCCTAATCATTTATTTTATACACTACTTCAAATTCTTCACACACTACTAACATATCTTCTGAAAATTCAATATTCTCTTCTTCCAAAGATTCTTTAAAGAATCTTTGATGTTCTTTCCTCCAATATTCTAATGATTTGTCTCCTTCGCCCTCTATTTTGGCAAACTTTTTTGTAACATCTTTAAATGGTAATGTTATTATTTTTATAATTTCAATAATACATTTACCTATTCCATCCCAATCTGTAATTATATTAACATCTCCTACTTCTGGTACTTTTTCACCTTTTACGTTATACCAATAATCTAAACTTGCTGTTGCCTTTTTTGTTCCATTTCTCACTAATTCTCCTAATTCATTTGCCATTTCTTCATTATTTCCAAAATACCATGCTTCATATTTTTTATCTGTACTATTTTTATCTTCACCTATTTTTATTAAATAATTATTCCACATTTCTTCTATCGATTTATGTTGTTTCTCCATTTTTATATCCCCTTTAAAATTCTTTTTTGCTATCCATTAAAATTGTAACCGGTCCATCATTTATCAAATCGACTGCCATATTCGCACCAAATTCTCCACTTTCAATCTTGATACCATATTCTTTAGCTTTTTTGATGAATTCATTATACATTTCTTCCGCTATATCTGGTTTTTCTGACTTCATAAAATTTGGTCTTCTTCCTTTTCTACAATCACCATATAATGTAAACTGTGATATAATCAACATTTCGCCTTTTATCTCTAACAATGATAAATTCATTTTTTCATTTTCATCTTCAAATATTCTCAAATTCATTACTTTTTCTATCATATATTTTAGATCATTTTCTGTATCTTCCTTACCTATTGCCAATAATAGCATTATTCCTTTATTTATTTCTCCTTTAACCTTTTCATCTATCGTTACATTAGCTTTTTTGACTCTCTGTAATACTGCTCTCATTTTTCCTCCAGATTATTTTTTAACTATTAAATTTTTAATCTTTCCTATCCCTTCATCTACTTTTTTGTTCAATAAAGGTAATAATTTCATTCCATCTTTTAATATTGTTTTTCCCTTTTCTCTTAATTGCTTTAATTTAGTATATTTATATATTCCTTTACATGCTGGACATCTGTATTTTCCTATTATATTCGGTATTCGTATTTTCTTTTTACAATCAGAACATTTAACTACTACTTTTTCCATTTTTCCCCTCCTAAAATTATAAAATTTTGAATATACCGCTTTTATCCTTGTCCTAAAATTCACGACAAAGAAGTTTTTTTGCTAATTTTTTTTGATTTTTTCTTTTATCCGTACATTTATTTTAAACCGTAGTATTTTCTTACTGATAACTCCGATTAAGAAAAACAGACTGTTTGAGCGTTAGCGAGTTTCTGTTTTTTCAGGAGTGGAAGTTAGAAAATCAAGATTTGAAATAACAGTACTTGATTTTTTTGTTTCTTTTTTTATCAAGTAAAAAAGAAAGGTATTTTAATATTGTATAATTTATATCTACTAAAAAACTACAATTAAATTAATTGCCAACAATTTAGACATTTTCAATTTTATCATACCATCTTTTGCATCATAACAACGTCTAATAATCTTCCAAATTTTTCCCCAACTTCTTTCATTACTCCTATATTCTTAAAACCATACTTTTCATGCATTATTATACTTATTTCATTGTCACTTGTTATCCAAGAAATGACAGTATGCAAAGGTAATTCTTTTGCTCTATCCAAAGTGTAAATCATTAATTTCTTTCCTACACCTTTCCCTCTACTCTTTTTTGATAAATATATCGATAATTCCGCCGTTCTTCTATATGCCTCTCTGTCAGACCATTTACTTAATGAACTCCATCCAATTACTTCACTATTTTCAATTACTACAAAAGCAGGATAATTTTCAGTATGTTCTTCAAACCATTTTTCTTGAACCTGATTAGTCCTTTCTTCTATATTAAATGTTGCTGTGCTTGTTTTTATTTCTTCATTGTATATATCTTTTGCTTCCTTTAAATCTTTTAATTGTATTTTTCTTATTTCCATAGTTCTCCTTCTTCTTTTTTATTATTAACTAATGTTTTGCCATTATAAAATAAACCTTTGATTTTTTCAATATACCAAATAACAGTATTAAATATAAAATTTCATTTTTTTGCCACATATCCTAGCATTAGGTTTCTCCTTATCAGGGAGAAAACGATAAAAAGGGATGAGGGCATTATTTTGATTACATTAAAACTACAGTTCTTAATCAAATTATAGCATATTTTTTTATTAATTAAAATAAAAAACGAGTTAATTAAAATTAACTCGTCATATTTCAAACCAAAATTTTATTCCATTGTCAATATTTCTTATTCCTACTTTTCCTTTATGTTTTACTATAATACTTTTAACAATTGCTAATCCTAAACCCGTTCCACCTTTTTCTCTATTTCTCGATGTATCCATTTTATAAAACGGAATCCAAATATCTTCAAATTTATCTTCTGGTATAAAACTACCAGTATTTTCCACTTCAACTCTAATTATTTCTTTTTCTTTTTTTACCCTTATTTTTATTTCTCCATTTTCATTTACATTTTTAATCGCATTCGATATATAATTATTTAATACTTTTTTGATTTTATCTCTATCTGCTTTCAAATATATTTTTTCATTTTCATTTTCTATTTTAAATCTTATTCCTGTTTTATCTACCACATATGTATATTTTTCTACCATTTCGCTAGCCATTTCTATAATATCAAATTTTTCAATCTTTAATTTTTCACCTTCACTATCTAATTTTGACAATTCTAACAATTCTTTTACCAATCTTGTCATATTCTTAGTTTCATCCATTATTGTTTCCGCATAAAACAATTTACTTTCTTCATCCTCGATTACATTATCTTTTAAACCCTCTGCATATCCTCCTATTATTGCAATTGGAGTTTTTAATTCATGTGATATATTAGAAATAAATTCTTTCCTTTTTATTTCTATTTCTCTTTCCTTTTCAATATCTTCTTTTAATTTTTCATTCGCAAAAGATAATTCATTTATTTTTCTCTCTAATTCAAAAGACAATAAATTTATATCATTTCCTAATTCTTCAATTTCATCTCCTGATTTTATATCACTTTTTTGACTGAAATCAAATTTTGTCATTTTTTGTGCTATTTTATTCAATTTCAATATTGGTTTTGTTATTTTAGGAGATAATATTATTATCAATATCATACCTACAATCAATGTAAATAATGATGATATCACAAAAAAACTACTTGCTATTTTTGCCGATTGATTTATTGGAAATAATGCTTTTGACATTATTATAAGTTCATTAGCATTCAATTTTCTAGTTAATATTATAAATTTATTTTTAGCAAAAAAGGGTTCAAGAGTTTTTATTATCGTCTCTCCCCTGTCTAATTTTTCAAAATCTTCTTTATTAATATCTTTTATAAATAAATAACTTTCTCCTTTTGGCAATCGTCTTACAAAGTTATTTCTTCTATCCCTTCTTTCGTTCTCTTTATATTTTTCTTCTATCTTTTTCACCTGATTAAGTCTTAACGTTTCAACTTTAACGTTATATTTTTCTTGCATTTCTTTTTTTATTTCTTGCCTATTTTTCTTCAAATCATTTCCAATCTCTTTTGATAATTTTATTAATTCTTGCTTATTTCTCAATATATAATATTTCCCTAAATACACTTTACTTAGTAATATTGATGAAATCAATAATACTAAAATAAGAAAAGCAAATATTAAAACAAGTTTAGTTTTTATTGATATTTTCATTTACTCCACCTCAAATCTATAGCCTATTCCTCTTACTGTCTGTATATAATCAACCTTCATTTTTTTTCTCAATCTTTTTATATGTGTATCTACAGTCCGTAAGTCACCAAAATAATTATACCCCCATACTTTATCTAACAAAGTATTTCGTTCCAATGCAATTCCTTTATTTTGAATTAATACCAATAATAATTCATATTCCTTTGGGGTTAAATTAATTTCTTCTTTTTTGGAATACACTTTATGACTTTTCATATCTATTTTTATATCATTATATTCTTTTATCTCTATTTTTTTACCCACTCTATTTACCAAAGCTTTTACTCTTGCGACTAATATTTTAGGACTAAATGGTTTTGTTACATATTCATCTGCCCCAATATCATATCCTTTCAATTGATCCTCTTCTTCACTTTTAGCTGTCAAAATTATTATAGGGATTTCACTCATTTCTCGTATATTTTTTGCCACTTGCCATCCATCTATTTTTGGCATCATTATATCTAATATCGCTAAATCTATTTTTTCATTATAAAATATTTCTGTTGCTTCTTCTCCATTTTCTGCTTCAAATATTGTATAATTTTCTTTTTTCAAATAATCTTTTATTAATCTTCTTAATCTTTGTTCATCTTCTGCTATTAATATATTCATTTTATCAACCCCTTTCACAATTTATTATACCATATAATTATGTCTTTTTTATGTCAACTTATATAAAATTTTCATTATAAAAAAGGCTCATTCTAACATATCGAATAAATCTAAGATTGTAGATGAAAATATTTAGCTTTTAATTACTTTCTACCAAAACACTTCCTTTTCTGCAATTTATATATTTTGTCTTTTTTGTATCAACATATGCACTTCCTATCATTTCTCTTCTTTCTTTTTCTTCATCTAGCTTTTTTATCCTGATTTCACTTTCCTTTTCAAGCTTCGTCATTTCTTCTGCATCTATTTCTTTTTTCAATTTTTCTTGTTTTTTTTCCCTTGCTTCTTTTTCTGCTTCTGTTTCACTATAGCTCTTTACATAATCTTTTGTCTTTGTCATCCTCAATATTCCTAAATCGGATAATAACCTTTTTTGATTCCCTAAGCCTGTCCATACAAATTCATTTTCTGTTTCATAACTCTCTTTTGTATAACCCTCTATTATTTCCTCAAATATTTCTTTTGTCTCTTCAAATGTCTTTTGAAATGCTTTTACTTGATTTTGATTTTCTAATTTACCTATTCTACTTCTTTCTATTACAAATAGCTTATAGGCTAATTCTCCTAAATATACTTTTTTCTTTTTATCTGCTTCTAATAATACTCTTGCATAATAATATGGTGGCAAATTATCAGCTTTCAATCCATATTTTTCATCATATTTTTCAAAAAAGTTTAGACTTGGAATATCTATTTTTCCTTCAAGTTTTTTTATTAAATCTCCACCTAATTCTGTTATGATATAGCTCTTTACATATTCTTTTGTATTTTTCATACCTAATTCTCCTAAATCTAATACTAACCTTTTTTGATTCCCTAAACCTGTCCATATAAATTCATTTTCTGCTTCATAATTCTCTTTTGTATAACCCTTTATTGTTTCCTCAAGTATTTCTTTTATTTCCTCAAATCCATTTTGGTAGGCTTTTGATTGCTTTTCATCTTGCTCTTGATCTAATTTACTTCTCTCTGTTACAAATAAATTATAGATTAATTCTCCTAAATATACTTTTTCATCTTTTCTTTTTTCTAATATTGATCCCACACAAGAATATGGTGGTATATTTTCAGCTTTCAATCCATATTTTTCATCATATTTTTCAAAAAAGTTTAGACTTGGAATATCTATTTTTCCTTCAAGTTTTTTTATTAAATCTATCGAGATTTTTACTTTTAATGGTATTCCACCAATCACTCCACCTAGTTCTCCATAATTAGTAAAACTTCCTATGACTGCATAATTATCATTTTTTCTATACCACTTTTTTTCATATTTCTTTATTTCTTCTTCTAATAATTCTGATAATAAAAATTCATCCATTTTTTTGTATATTTCAATCACTTCATTTTCTTGATTTGTTTTTTCTTTTAAAACTATAGGATAACTCAAAAATTCCTTTCCTATTTTTAAATCCTGTTTCGATTTTTTTAGCAAATCTTTATCATTTTGTATTAATGTTTTTACCGCATTTGATACATATACATCATTCAAATCACCTTTTTTGATATCCCCTGATTCATCTAAAAAAGGTAAGAAATTTGGAATCGGATGAAACACTTTAATTTTTTTTGTGAAAATTGAAACAAACTTCCTAAAAATTCCACTTCCATTATCATCTATTTCTATTGCTTCTGATTCTGTATCTGCTTTTTTGATTATTCCTTTTCTCCTTTGTAAATTAGGAGTCAAATCTTTTTCAAAGTATATATTTTCAATTTTTTCATCTATAATACTCTTATTATAGTTTTTTTGAAATTTATACATTATTTTTAATTTATAATCCACTTCATACTTGAAATTTTCAACTTCTTCATTTAAAAGATTTACAAAAGCATTACTTCCATCATCAAATCCTTTATTGTGTCTGTCTTGATAAGATTTTGCTATCTCATCTGCATTTGGATCTTTACATTTTTCTGTCCACTTTTCACCATCTAAATATTTTAATTCTTCTAAGATATTCTTTAAAAATCTAGGATTTAATGTTTTACTTGAATGAATTTTAAATGATTTATCTGCTCGTCCTATTCCCAATCCATTCCAAGTTTTTGTACTATGAATTCCTCCTGAATAAACATGAGCAAATTGAGCTAATGCTCCACCTAAACTATGTCCTGTTATATGTATTTCTGCATCAGATACCAAACTTTTCACTT
>Ga0307991_1000949_pt1 | contig 20819 bp, 16 predicted proteins | sample EllFjometagen131_FD_203146 | JGI IMG/M metagenome (GOLD analysis project Ga0307991, IMG submission 203146) | Marine microbial communities from Ellis Fjord, Antarctic Ocean - #131 | ecosystem: Environmental > Aquatic > Marine > Unclassified | place: Southern Ocean | collected 2014-10-08 | reverse complement strand
CGTATGCTTCGTAATCTGAAACGTAAAGCGAGAGAGTTTGGTTTAGAATTGGTAAATTCAAATCAAGATCAATTGGTTATGACCTGTTGACGGTGATTGAGTTCCTTAGAAGTCGGATTTAGACGGTCTCGTAAAAAGTTCAAATTCAAGGCGTGCAAATTTTGTAATCATGAGGCGTACTTATCGTATGTTGAATGATTGTGAAATGCAGCGCAACGCAGGAGTTGGACTTTTTACGAGACTGTCAAACTTGCATATTTAAAAAACGTGTATAATATTGTCATAAATTATTTGATAGTTTATCTGATCTGTGATTATAATTATTTGTTTTAACTGTTGTGGATTTTGCATGGAGATGCTGTCCAGATAACTTTGGGCGGCATTTTTTTATGGTTTTAAACAGCCGGCATGCATGGCATGCGGGTTTTTTTATAAATAAGACATCCCGGCAAAAGGACCGTACCGGACCGGCAGTTCGGCAGGCAGGTACATTTCAGGGTCTTTTATTTTGCCGGGCAAGAATATTATTGTACACACCGGGATATCCGAAGGCGGAATCCGGTGTCATCGAGCACGATGATTTAAAAAACGGGTAGCCGGCTTTATCCATGATTCCAGGGCGGAAAAGCAGTTGTTGTCCGGTGAGATCGTGCATTATTTGTGCGACTGGTTGATCAAGAACGGCAACTGAAAATGTGCCGCGACCTTGACAGCCCTCGGACTTAAACAACGTGCCGGCATGGTGCATGCGACCCTCGTGTGCATCCCATGCCCGGCAAATGACTGGAGATTATGGAATTTCAAGAATTAGGATTGAATGAACAACTGTTGCAGGCGGTGACGGAACTGGGTTTTGTGACCCCCATGCCCATACAGGAAAAGGCCATCCCCGTGCTGCTGGAAGACCGGCAGGATGTGGTGGGGCTGGCCCAGACCGGTACTGGAAAAACCGGGGCCTTTGGTTTGCCGCTGCTGCAGCGTATTGACGAATCGATACGCCAGCCCCAGGCGGTTGTCCTGTGTCCCACCCGTGAACTTTGCATACAGATCACCAAGGACATAAAGCAGTTTTCAAGCCACATGGCCGGCCTTCATACGGTGGCCGTTTATGGCGGTGCAAGCATCGTTACCCAGATGCAGCAGATAAAACGCGGTGCCCACATCATCGTGGCGACGCCGGGACGGCTCATTGATCTGCTCCATCGAAAAGTGGTGAAGATGGCCCAGGTGTCTGTGGCGGTTCTGGATGAAGCCGATGAGATGCTGAACATGGGCTTTAAGGAAGAGATCGACAAGATCCTGGATACCCTGCCGACACAGCGGCGGATCTGGCTGTTTTCCGCCACCATGCCGTCGGGTGTCGCCTTCATCGCAAAAAAATATCTTACGGATCCGGTGAACATCACCGTGATGGGGAAACACCGAAGCCCCATGAATATTGCACATACCTGCTACACCCTGCGGGAAAAAGACCGGTATGAGGCGTTGAAACGGGTGCTTGATTTTTCCCCGGGTATTTTTGGCCTGGTATTCTGCCGGACCCGAAAACTGACCCAGGAAGTGGCTGCCAGCCTTATGAAGGATGGCTATGACGCGGATGCCCTTCACGGAGATTTGTCCCAGTCCCAGCGGGATTATGTCATGGGAAAATTTCGGAGTGCATCGGTGCGTATTCTGGTGGCCACCGATGTCGCGGCCCGGGGACTGGATGTGGATGATATCACCCATGTGATTCATTACAATCTGCCCGACGAGACGGAAGTGTATACCCACCGCAGCGGGCGGACGGCCCGGGCTGGAAAATGTGGGGCATCCATTGCGCTGATCAATATGAAAGAAAAATATCGGGTTCAGCTCATTGAAAAGCGATGCAAAATCCGGTTTGATTTTGGAAAACTGCCTGTGGGCAAGGAAATTTGCAAAAAGCAGCTTCTCAGCCAGATCGGAAAAATTGTGGATGCAGAGGTCAACGACGATGATTTCGCCGATTACCTGCCCGCCGTATACGAGGCGTTGAGCGGAATAGACAAAGAGGACCTGATCAAACGATTTGTGTCCTCCGAATTTACCCGTTTTATTGAGTATTACCGCCATGCCGGTGATATCAACGTGAAAACCGAAAAAACAGCGGGTGCCTGGACCGGCGCCAAGACCGGTGCAAAGGCCGGTGCAAAGACGGGTGCCAAAGCCGGAACCAGGACCGGCACCAAAGCCGGGGCGTTAAAACAAAAGCCCAGCAGCAGAGACCGGATGAAGGGCAAGAAAACACAGCGGTTTTTTATCAACGTCGGGCGCCTGGATAAAATTAATCCAGGCGCCATTATACGGCTGGTGTGTGACCAGTCCGGTATCCGATCCAACATGATCGGTCAGATCGATTTAAAACGAGAATTCTCTTTTTTCGAAGTGGATGCCCAGGCCGCCGGTAAAGTGCGTCAGTTTGTCAAGAATGCCCGAATTGATGGCAGAGCCGTCAAGGTCCGGGAGGTCGTCGAAAAAAACAGCGACAGCCAATCCGTCGGAAGCCATCCCAGACAGAATAAACGGCGTCATCACCACGATCACCACGTTGCTACCGTGTGACCATCCGCCGAATATCAGGCGTATCAAATGAAGCTCCCCGCCGCAAGCGGACGGGGAGCTTCATTATTACAGACGTTCACCCGTCGGGTGTTATTTCGCATTGCCGTAATGCCTTGGTTTGTAAAGCTAACCGCTCAACTTACTCTTTTTTATCGGTTTCCACGTTTCCTATTTTATTTCATAAGTAAAGCTGTCCATGAGTTTGATCTCCCCGAAAACCGCCTTGGTGGTGATGGTATAAATCCCTCTTTTCTTCAGATCAGCGGTAATGCCGAATCCTTTGCTCATGTACATGGCCATAACTCTCTGTTTATCTCCTTCGCTGTTTTTGATGAGAAAGCCGACTTTTCCCTTGATCACGGGATCATGATTTTTATCCATGATATAAACCATGATATGATGGGGTTTGTCCATCTCCATCTTTCCCTGATCGGTATGCGTTGCATCATCTTTCTGTTTCCGGAGATCCATGAGGTAATAGGAGAGCATATAGCCGTCCACCATGGATTCATGGAAGCGCTCACCCATCCTGTCCGACGTAGACATGTCATGGCCGGTCATATCATTACCGGCAAAAACAGGGCCTGTCATCAGGATGAGGATAAAAAAAATGGTCAGAAATAATGTAAAAAATCGGTTCATGGGTAGCTCCTTTTTTTAAATATTATCGGGTTTATTCTTATGGTTTATTTCCCAGGTCTTCCACAGACCGTAAATCACCGGAATGATGATCAGGGTCATGATCGTGGAAGAGATTAGGCCACCGACCATGGGCGCTGCAATGCGTTTCATGATCTGGGAGCCGGCTCCGGTGCCGTACATGACCGGCAAAAGACCGATCAGCGTGGTGGCCACGGTCATAATTTTGGGGCGGACTCGGTCCACAGCGCCTTCGATAATAGATGCGTGAAGATCGGATGCGGTATTCATTTTATTCTGATTTTTTTTTCGCTTAAAAACTTCATCCAGATAGACCAGCATGACAATACCGGTTTCCGTGGCCAGCCCTGCCAGGGCAATGAACCCCACGCCTACGGCCACGGACATATTGTACCCGAGCAGATAGATCAGCCAGAACCCGCCCAGAAGGGCAAAGGGCAGGCTGGCCATGACAATAATGACCTCAAAGATATTGTTAAAATGGATATAGAGCAGAATAAAAATCACCAGCAAGGTGGCCGGAATGATGACATTCAGGGTTTTCCTTGCTTTTACCATATATTCATACTGCCCGGACCAGATCAGGGAGTATCCCGGAGGCAGGTGGATATTCTCATCCACCAGTTTTCGGGCCTGTTTGACATAGGTCCCGATATCCATATCCTTGATATCCACAAAAACCCAGGCGGTTCGTTTGGAATTTTCGCTTTTGATGCCCGCCGGCCCTTTGTGGATGGAGATATCGGCCAGTTCGGTCAACGGCACCTGGGCACCGGACGGGGTGGGCACAAAGACCCGTTTGATCATTTCGATATTATCTCTGAACACCCGGTTGTACCGCAGGTTCACCGGATACCGCTCCAGTCCTTCTACGGTATAGGTCACATTCATGCCGCCGATGGCGGTTTTGATCACATCCTGAACATCCTGGACCAGAAGGCCGTATCGGGCGATATTCTTCCTCTTGATTGCAAAATCAAGATAATTTCCGCCGGTGACCCGTTCTGAAAACACGGACCGGGTGCCTTTCTTATTCCTGAGCAGTGCCTCGATCTGTTCCCCGAGGCTTGCCAGAGTAGATAGATCCGGTCCCATGATCTTGATGCCCACCGGTGTTTTAATGCCCGTGGAGAGCATATCGATCCTGGTTTTAATGGGCATGGTCCAGGCATTGGTCAGCCCCGGAAATTTGACGGCTTTTTCAAGATCTTCGGACAATTCCGCAATGGTGATATACCGTTCTTCGGGCAGTATCCATGTCAGGGGGGCTTTTAAAAATTCCGGCCATTTGGAAAAAAATCGATCAATTTTTTGTTTACGCCATTGATGGCGGATCTTTCCCTTGACCTGCTCCGGCCAGACCCAGGTCAAAGGCTTCTTCAGCCACATCGGCCAGGAAGAGAAAAACCGCTGTTCAGGTATCATCTCATAGCTCACCTGGGGTCTGAGCATGATCACGGTTTCGATCATGGAAAGGGGGGCCGGATCCGTAGAGGTCTCTGCCCGGCCGATTTTTCCCAGAGTGCTTTTCACTTCGGGAAATCGCTGGATGATCTTATCGGTCTGCTGCAAAAGTTCCCTGGCCTTGGTAATGGAAATCCCGGGCAGGGTGGTAGGCATGTATAACAGATCTCCTTCGTTTAAAGGCGGCATGAATTCACTGCCCACGTGGGTCATGGGGTACCAGGAGATAGCAATGGCCGCCGCCGCAATCAATACGGTTGTTTTTCGCCATTTTAACACTCGGTTAATCACCGGCAGGTAAATTCGGATTAGAAAACGGTTCAAGGGATTTTTCCCTTCGGGAATGATTTTCTGGGAAAAGAGGCAGATTCCGAGAAAAAGGGAAAATCCCAGGGCAAAGACAAGGCTTGAATCCGGCAGTTTTACCCCGACCAGACCGGCGCAGAAAACGATCAGAGGCGGGCCGGCTATGGCCAGCACCCAGATTTTTATTTTTTTATTTCTCGGCACCGTGGGGTCAATGGTGTTTTCCCGGACAAAAAAGGTCATGAGTACCGGAATGATGGTAATGGCCAGGATAGAAGAAGCGGCCATGGCCGTTGTTTTGGTATAGGCCAGGGGCCGGAACATTCTGCCGGATTGTTCCATGAGACTGAAGACCGGCAAAAAAGAGACCGTGATGATCAAAAGGCTGAAAAAAAGCGCTGGCCCCACCTCCTTGGATGCATCAATGATGATCTGTTTATGACTTTTTTTACCTCTGTCCCGCTCCAGGTGTTTATGGGCATTTTCCACCATAACGATGGAGGCATCCACCATGACGCCGATGGCAATGGCAATGCCGCCCAGGCTCATAATGTTCGCGTTAATACCAAAGGGGTACATGATCAGAAAGGACATCAATATTCCCACAGGAAGCGTGAAAATGGCCACAAAAGCGGATCTGAAATGGAGCAGGAATATAATGCAGATGATGGCCACCACGATCATCTCTTCGGTCAGCTTGGATTTCAGCGTATCCACCGCCCGTTCGATGAGGGCGGACCGGTCATACCCGGTGACGATTTTAACCCCTTTGGGAAGCCCTTTCTCCAGGGATTTTAATTTTTCTTTGACCCGTTTGATTACCTCAAGGGCATTTTCCCCGTATCGCATGATCACCACACCGCCAACGGTTTCTCCCTGACCGTTCCAGTCCAGGATGCCGCGGCGGAGCTCAGGGCCGATTTGTATATTGGCAATATCTTTCAACAGAATAGGGGTTCCTTTTTCGTCAAAGGAAATAGCGATATTCTCAATGTCCGTCAGGGAACTGATATACCCCAGCCCCCGGACCATGAATTCGGTTTCTCCCATTTCAATAAGTTTGCCCCCCACGTCTGCATTGGAACGCTGGATAGCCCGTTTGATCTTCTGGATGGGAATATTGTAGGCCAGCAGCTTATTGGGATCCACCTCCACCTGGTACTGCTTGACAAATCCGCCGACACTGGCGACTTCGGACACCCCCGGTACCGCAGTCAATTCATACCGCAGAAACCAGTCCTGGATGGAGCGCAGCTCCTGAAGATCGGTTTTGCCCGTGGTGTCCTGCAAAATGTATTCATATACCCAACCGACGCCGGTGGCATCCGGCCCCAGGCTCGGCGTCACCCCGGCGGGCAACCTGCCGGACACAAAATTGAGATATTCCATGACACGGGATCTGGCCCAGTAGATATCGGTGCCGTCCTCAAAAATGAGGTATACAAAGGAATATCCAAAAAAAGAGTATCCCCGGACCACTTTGGCAAAGGGTACGCTGAGCATGGCGGTTGTCAAAGGATAGGTCACCTGGTCTTCCACCACCTGGGGGGCCTGGCCCGGGTATTGTGTATAAATGATGACCTGGACATCGGACAGGTCGGGGATGGCATCCAGCGGGGTCCTGACCATGGCAAAGATACCGGCGGCAATGACAAAAAAGGTTGTCAGAATCACCATGAATTTATTGTTTACAGACCATTCGATTATCTTGTCTATCATCTGAGCGTCCCTTTTTATTCCATATCTTTGAAGAAATCGTCTTTGGGTGCCATATCATCAAAAAAATCATCCTTGTCGGCCTTGCCGTTTGTCTGACCTGGATCAGCGGGGCTGGATTTTGATTCAATCATTTTCTGGATCGCCTCTTTAAGTCTGGATTCCGAATCCAGCAAAAACTGCCCGGAGACCACAATGGTTTCCCCGGATGCCAGGCCGCTTAAAATTTCCACCTTCCCCTGTTCCAGATAAACGCCTGTGGTAACTTTTCTGGGGGTAAATTTTCCGGTTCCGTTTGTCACAAAAACGATCTTTTTTTCGCCTGAATGGATGATGGCCTGGGAAGAGACCAAAATCCCTGTCCGGCCCGCGCCGGTACGTATCTTTATCCGTGCAAACATATCCGGTTTGAGGGCACCGGCATTATTTTCAAAGGCAATCCGTATGATTACATCCCGTGTTTTCTGCTGGAGATAGGGAAAGATAAAGGCAATTTTCCCCGCATACACTTTGTTCGGATGATAGGACAGGGTCATTTCAACGTCCTGCCCCACGGAAACAAGGTTTTGTTCATATTCAAAAATATGGGCTTCCACCCAGACGGAGGAAAGATCGGATATGGTAAAGAGGCCGGCACCTGATTTGACAAAGGCCCCTTCAATCACATTTTTCCGGGTCACAACCCCCTGGTACGGGGATCTGACGATCAGGGTTTTTTGAACAATGCCCGCTTTTTCAATGGCTGCAATTTCCCTGTCTGCAATATCAAAATATTGAAGCCGTTTCCTGGATGAGGCCAGAAGTTCCTTATTCAAGGCGGTCCTGTTTTTTCGAAAATTTTTATAGGCAGACAGGTATTCTTCCTGAGAGGCCAGAAGGGCAGGGGCGTAAATTTCATACAGGGGTTGCCCCTTTTGAACCCAGAAACCGGTATAATCGGCATAGAGCTTTTCAACCCAACCGGACACCTTCTGGCTGACAATGCCGGTTTTTGTCTCATCATAGGTGACATGGCCATAGGTTTCAATGGTGTGGTTTAACGGGCCTTTTTGCACTTTTTCGGTTTTCAGCCCCATGTTCTGCTCCACCACCGGGTCAATTTTGATGTCTACCCCGCCCACCAGTTCGTCTTCATACACCGGCACCAGGGCCATGCCCATCTTGCTTTTCCCGGGCTGCTCATAAATCTCGGTGGGGTCCATGGGGGCTTTCCAGTAAACGATCTTTCGTTCAGTGGTTTGGGTGTCTCCGGCCACCTCATCTTTGTATACAGGGACCAGATCCATACCCATCTTGCTTTTCCCGGGCTGTTCATAAATTTCCGTGGGATCCATGGGGGCTTTCCAGTAGATAATCTTTTGCTCACCCGTATCTGTGGCAAGGGCTTTCCCGGCCCCTGGGGTCTCTTTATGGTAACCGGGACCGATACCAGTGAACGTTAAAATCAAAAAAACAGCCGTGCCCGTAATGAAAGCCGTTGCAATAATCGTCATACCTATTTGTTTTTTATTCATTTTTAAGGTTTCCTGCATATGCATTGGTCAAAAGTTTTTACCCATGATTTTTTCCAGAACAGCTGTTGATATGGCGATATCCGTCTGCTTTTTGGCGATGGTCAGCTTTACTTTCAACCAGTCGTGGTAAGAATCAATGGCCTGGGAAAACGGGATGGACCCCGTCTCATACTCCCGGGTGGCTACATCCAGAGCGGATTTGGATAGCGGCAGAATCCGTGTGCTATACAATTCAAACTCCCGCCGGTTTCTGTCCAGATCAAACCAGGCATCGCGAACCATTCGATCGGTGGCATTTTCCTGTTCAACAAGGGTTTGCTTCAGGCTCAACAGGTTCTGCCGGGTCTGCTGTAACCAGGGTTGATCTACTCCGTACCAGGGGTTTACCGGGTGGTTGTTTTTCATGGCAGCCATTGTTTTTACGGCAAAGGATGCTTTGGGGGCATCGGTTCCTGTCGTGTTTATCTGCTCATTTTCAAAGTTTGAGAACCCCAGGGAAAACGGCGCCTGAATCATGGATTCCGATATTTCAATCATGTTTTCAAGTTTGGTGATCTTCTGCCGGATAACGTTTAGCTCCTGGCGATATTCTCTGGCTACCGGATAAAGCTGCCCGGGCCGGGCCGTTTTATCAGGCAGGGGAGAGGCCATTGTTTTACCCATCCGGGTGTCCACGGTCAGATTCAGAAGTTCAAGGAGTCTAATCTCAATATTTTTCTTTTGAGCGGCCAGGGTAATAAGGTCTTCTTTTAATATTTCGATGTTGATATTGATTTTGATTACATCCTGGAAGCTTGTTTTCCCGCTTTTGTACAAGATGGTGGCCACATTCTTGAGGCGGTTGAAAGCGGCGATGGTTTCAGCGGTGATCCGTGTGGATTTTTTAATAAAAACAAGATCCCAGAAGTATTTTCGGATGTCGGTAATGACCTTTTTTCGGACAATTTTCATTTTTTCCATCAGGACGGCCACCTGGCTGTTGATCACCCGTCCTTTAAGGGCACTTACGCCCGGAAACGGATAGGTCAATTTCATGGTGCCCTTGATTTTAAGTGGCCCGGTTTTATTGCTGATGCCCCGGGTGAATGCCCAGTATTGTTTTAAAGTGTCATCCAGGTTCATAATTTGACTAAAAGACTGAATTTCTGCCTTTGTTTTTTTTTGCGCCGCAAGAACGCCAGGGTTCCTAAGGGCTGCCATGAGTATAATCTCTTCCAGAACGAGCTTCCGGCGGAGGTGTTTTTGTACAGCCTCCTGATCTGAGGAAATAGCGGTGATGGCCTTGAAAACCGTTGGGTCCATATTTGCCGGAGCAATCGCCATCGCTGAGTTTTTTTCTTCATAGGTCTGTTTAAGACGATCTATTTGGGAAAGAAGCGGCGCCCACTTTTCGCCGGTCTCGCGCGTCGGATTACCGGCCCTGGCATCAAAATGCCCGACAGCGGTAAAATTTTCAGGCGGCACATATCCTTCAAGTGTTTGTTTCATCTCCTCATAACCGGCATACAGAGGTGATCGGGACAGCACACACAGGATGAATAGGCTGAGCATGATTTTCTTCATGGTGTATTCCCTCCTATGGGCCCATCGTTTTTTTTGTCCAGAATTACACCAGCCAGTTGCTCAAGCCGAACCAGGGCTTTTCCGTAATCCGCTGTTGCCCTTTCAAGGGACAATTGAAAATTATAGGCGGTTGCCTGGATTTCAAGAAAATCGGCAAAACGCCCATCACCCTCGCGGAACCAGGTCTCTGCCGTTTGAACCGAGGCTAGGGCCTGGGGAATTAATTGTTTTCCATATAAAGTCATCAACCGTTTGGAATTCTGAAGTTTGAACCAGAGCCGGCTGATTTGCGCCCTGGTTCGGTTGGCGATGAGGGTTTTATCGGCCCTGGCTTTTTCCCTCACGGCCAGCGCCTTTGCCGTCCGACTCCTGTTTTTGCCGAACCATAACGGCAGATTCAATCCGAACTGGATGCCCACGGCATCGTGTCCGGCATCTCTTGGCGCGGTGGCCACATCCGGATGGCCGATCCCGGCATAAAAAAGACCCAGCTTAAAAGACGGCAGGGTTTTAAAACGGGTCAACCGGATGGCTGCCATGGATTTTTCAATGGTTTCATCGGCAATGAGGATATCCTCCTGGTGGTGCATGGCAATGCCGTAGATTTCCTTCAGTGAATAAACCACATCCCTCGGGACAAGACCGATGGCCCTGCCCAGCGGTGCCTCCGGGGATCGGTTCAGCAGCGTGTTGAGCCTTGTTTTTTCCGTTTGTTCCAGCTCCTGGAGCAACAGGCGGTCATATTGAATCTGGGCGGTCTGTGCACGGGCCTTGGATACGTCATAAAAAAGGGCTTTGTCGCCGGCATAGGCGTTCAGGCTGATTTTCGTCAATTCCTGATTCAGGGCCAGGTTGGCAAAGGCAATGTCAAGGGCCTTCTGGATATATACCAGTTCATAAAAAGAGGCGGAAACAGCCGTCACGATATTTTTAACGGTTTTATCCAGCTTCAGCCTGGATATTCTGACGTCGGCTTCAAGGACTCTCCCTTTCTGAGCAAGGGTCCCGGGGAAGGGAATGGCCTGAGACAGGGTCAGGTTCCAGTCCTGGGGTCCCAGCCGGGTTTCGATGGGGTCCGTAAAATAGGTGGCCATCAACCGGGGGTCCGGATAGCTCTTCCCAATCCTGTAATTTTCAATAAAAATCCGCCAGGATTCTTTCGAAGCGGTTATGGCCGGGTTGGACAAATAGGCATAGGTAAGAAGGTCCGGCAATGACAGATTCGTTGAAAACCGGCTTTCAATCTCCCCAAGGCGGGTTTCATCACTTGCAAAGGACGGATGTACGAAAATCGGTGCAAGCCCGAGCCAAAAAATTATTAAAATAATATGTTTCATTTAAGGCCTCTTTAAATTAATATCTGTGATATTGAGTTTGTGTCCATGAGACATCTGTCGGTACTCTTTTGGAATATAACTAGCAGAATTCATGCCAGACGAATCAAATCGTGCGAATCTCGTGGGCTAAACAGGTAGAACGGAAGGCAAACTTTGAAGTCAGGTGGGCGCTTCTAGAGTATTTTACACGTTTGTTGAATATTATAGAACAAACCTCCTTGTTCAACACGACCAGATCTCCCGGCGCTTCTTTACCGCCGGCTGGATTCTTGTGGCATGGTAGTTGCGTAAATACTTTAGACAACCCCAAAATCAACTTGTTACGGCAGGAGTACGACAATAATCAAGCGTCTGAAAAGAATTGGATCCTTCCAGCTCTGGCAGGTAACCGGGAAAAACTGGAAGCTGGTTTTAATTTTGGGGTTTGCCCCTGTGGGAGAAACCCTTACGATTTTATTTCAACCCTGGCCCATGAGAAACATTATAGATGAAATTATCCGACGGGTACCTGACGCCGGCACAGTGACCGGTGCTAAAGTCGGGCTGATTCATTTTATTTTGTCCTGAAAAACCTGGTCCTTTGGGCTATTCAATAAGTTTTTTAATCGCAAAGATGTTGATATAATTTACGACTGAAAAAGATAAATTCCTGTTTTTCCATTTTTCTGGGTCGGGAAAGATCGACATTAATGTCCTCACGGATGCGACCCGGGTTTTTACTCATTACGAGTATTCTGTCCGAGAGGGTGATGGCTTCATTAACATCATGGGTTACAAAAATGATTGTATGCGAAAATTTTTCCCAGAGGGAAAGAAGCAGGTTTTGCATTTCTTCCCGGGTCTGGGCATCTAAAGCGGCAAAGGGTTCGTCCATCAGCAAAATTTGAGGTCTGAGAATGAGTACCCTTGCCAGGGCGACGCGTTGCTTCATTCCACCGGAAATCTCCCGGGGAAGGTAGTCTTTGAACTCGGTCAGCCCAACGAGCGAAGTAAAATGATCCACCTCTTCCCGGATACTTTTTTTGTTTTTGTTTCGGCCTTTCAGACCAAAGGCGATATTTTCCTGTACGGTCAACCATGGAAACAGTGTATCCTCCTGAAAAACCACACAGCGGTCAGTTCCCGGGTGTGTCACCGGTTTCCCATTTAAAAGAATCTCTCCGGAACTGGGAGCCAGGAACCCGGCTAACATTTTCAGGAGGGTTGACTTGCCGCACCCACTCCGACCCAGGATACAGATCATCTCTCCATTTTTGACGCGAAAGTCGATGCCATCCAGTACGGCAAGAAAAGCCCCGTTGAGGCGAAAGACCTTTCTGAGGTTGTTAATTTCAAGGATTATTTTACCTGTCCCGGGATCAACTGTCGGGATGACGGTTAATTCAGGTTTCAAGACATTCTCCCGGCACTTTTAAAACAACATTTTAATGCTGTTGTGAGTAGATAATCACTCAGACGGCCCATGATGGCGATAATGATAATGCCCACAATAATGATATCGATGCGACCTAACATACGGGCATCCATGATAACCGCTCCCAGACCATTTGGAACACCCGTGAGTTCACCCAGGACGAGGTAGGCCCACGAAATACCCAGGCCCAGTCGCAGGCCGGTCATTATATGTGGCATGGCTCCCGGAAGGAGGATGAAAAAGGTGCCGCGCAGTCTTTTTATACCCATCATGGCGCCGGCCTGCAATAGAAGCGGGTTGACTTGTCTGGCGCCCGCTACGGCATTCAGGTAAATAGGGAAAAAAGCGGCTAAAGCGACCAGAAAAACCGTTGTCTTGATACCAATACCGAACCAGATCATGGCCACCGGCAGCCAGCTTATCCCGGGCACTGCCCTCAAGGCATTGATCGTCGTACTCATGAGCTTCCGGACAAGAGAGAGGCGTCCTGAAATCGTCCCCAGGGGAAGTCCGAAAATGACGGCAAACGCAAATCCACTACCTACCCGAATGAGGCTTGCCCCGGCATCATTCAGGAATCGACCGGCAAAGGGTGCATCACCAGGGTGATCGAAAATATACGTGTAGCCGGCCTTGCCGATTTCCATGGGGTGAGGCAGCAGGTATGCCGGTATAAATCCGGTTTCACTGATGATAATCCAGGTCGTCATGAATATGACGGGAATGATCCAGGGTATTAATGTGACAGCGGATCTATACATTGAATTATGTTTCTTCTCCATCAGTTGAACATCCGGGTCTGGCCTCCTTTCGGCGATTTGCCTTTACCTTTTTCACGAACGATAAGTCAAAGAGCTTTTTATAATTCGGCTGTTTTTCAATCAGGCCCAGGGCCTTCATTCGCGCACCCAGGGCCTGGGCTTTTTTAACAAAAGCCGCATCCATTTCCCAGGTCAGTTCCATGTTGGGCGCCGCCTTGCTAAGGACCTCCAGCGAAGTCCCAAACGTAGATGCCTTTTTAAGCCAAACCTCTTCATGGGCCTTTAAGTATTGGGTTGCCCGGGCATGGGCAAGAACCATCTGGTAAACCAATTCAGGCTTTTCCTCAAGGGTTTCTCGTGTCACGAGCATCCCTGCGTTGAGGGTCCCGATGGATTCACCATAGTAAGGATACGAAAGAATCTTTCCATATCCCTTATGCACTGCAAGGGTCGGGAAAGGTTCTCCTGAAAGAAAGGCATCGATACCCCCCCTGGCAAGGGCCATACCCATGTCAAAAAAATCAACCCGGGTTAAGCGAACATCCTTGTCCGGTGACAGGCCGTTTCGGGTCAGGGCCTCCCGCAGGAGAATTTCGTGCATGGTGCCGGGTACATAACCGATCTTCCTCCCTCTCAAGTCCTCTATTGTTTTTACAGGTCCTCCTTTTTTGACGACAAGCGCAGAGCACTTATTACAGAGGGCCGCCACCAGGACAATCGGTTGCCCCCTTGAAGCGGAATAGATGGCATGGGCCAGCGTGGTACCACACATGTCTAAGCTGCCGGCAAGAAGGGCCACTTTCTGATCGGCCGGATTGGTAAAAGAAAACACCTTGTTTTTTTGGTCTGATGGTAAAAAATTCTGATAAAAAAAGGGTTGGATGGTCTGGGCCGTTTTCCAGGTACCGATCCTTATTTCTTCTGCCGTGATACCCTTCTGAACGAAGAGAAGTGAACAGACCAGTAAAAAAAGTATCCCTGTTATCCGTCTCATTAAGTTTTTTCTCCTTTACAACGATGGGGGTGCAATTTTGGGTAGCCTGGTATCTTCATGTTTAAAGCAGTTAGATGGCAAATCAGGATCCCAGTTCATCTCAACATGAATTTGCTTGCACGCGTCCAGTCCTTTTCCCCTTCCTTTTTCGGTATCTGCCTCCCCGTCGCGGGGGCTTGCGCCCACCTCGGGAAAAAAAAGATTGGCCCCAGCCAAAAGAGATGCACTGTGGGGTTCGTGGGTACAATGCGCTTTTGGAATATTTCCCATTACAAGCCGGCTGACCGCAACCATCCGGGCCATTTCAAGCTCGCTGATCATGCCGTATTGCATCATGGGAGACCCTGGAAAATTGATGCGTCGCATAACGCCACTATAGGTGGCCCGGTATTTTTTTGCCAGGAACATGAGATCCAGAATTTCTTCAATATCGTGTTCCGGACCGACCGGTTCTACGCAGTTCATCCATTGTAATCCTACATCCTTTAAAACGGTGATGGTGTGGATGCGTTTTTCCCGTTTGAATGGCGTGTCCCTTCCCTCACCTAATCGCACGGCATGGTAAGCACCCACAAACCCGGCGTCCAAAAGCATGTTCCCTTCCTTATGCGTGATGTCACGGGTGTTGGCCACCAGGGGCGTCGAGATCTCATTTTTCAGCATCCGTCCTGTTTCCAGAAGCTTTTCAAAAGAATAAGTGCCGGTGGTCATAAGGTTCAAGGCATCCGCCCCGCCGGATTCAGCCAACTTGGCCCATCTCAAAATCTCATCACTGGTAAACTCGATTTTTTCTTTAAATATACCGGCTTTAACCGTGAGGGAACAGAAGCTGCAATCGAAGGGGCAGGCCTCCACATTAATGCCGATGTGAAAATGGTTTTCGCCTTTATTGTTGAACTGTTTTCGTGACACCCGATTGGCCGTTTCCATCAGGGCATAGGTCTCCTTGGAGTGAAGCTCGGGTTGCATGAGGGCCAGGGCGGCGTCCCGATCAATGCCTGCATTGTCCCCCCCCTTGTTTAATATATCGGCTATTTTGTGCGAAATTCTCCAACTCATCATAAGAACACTCCTTATTTCCTCAAAATATTGACCGTTACGGGTCCCCATGACCCTGAATTGTAAGACAAGGGGCAATCCATGCGTTCAGCCGACCGGGTTATTTTTTTTCAACGGGGTACTTGGCCTTTAGCCACTCATGCCATCCCTCCTTAAGCGCGTATACTTTTGTGTATCCTTTTTCCATAAATTTCTGTGCCGTCCCGGCACTAGTCGCTTCGTCGGGTCAGGCGCAATAAAACACGAGCGTCTTGTCCCGGGGATATTTATCAGCCCATGAGTTGAAGGCGTCTGGGTTTTCTCTGACGGCACCCTTAATTTTAAACTCACTTCCCTTCCAGTCGTATCCTTTTCGTAAATCCACGATGATAACATCAGGGTTGTCGAGTTGGGCTCTGAGTTCATTTTTTGCTATCTTGGAAACTTCGTCACCGACGGCCAATTGGGTTAACAAACATAGTATAACCATACCAGTGACACCTGTAACCAATCGAATTAATTTTGTTTTCATATTTTTTCCCTTCTGTTTTTTTGTGGTGATTTTTCCGCCTCATGCGGTCTTTTTATTTTCCATTTAGCGACCAGTCATAGTCAAGATATTTAATTATAGTCGTTTTTTTGTTGAGCGCCAATTGTTTTTTAAGATCCCCTTTTGCATATCTCATGAAAAAACCGGGGACATCCTCATTGAAATCCTCCGCAAACCACTTAAAGATGCGGCTCACGTAAAGCGTGTGGTTTTCGATGTGATTACTGTTGGGATTGTTGATAAACATGCTTGCCATTTTATCTAGTTGCAGACCCAGTTTGTCCCCGCGGTATGGTTCGGACAGCAAGGGGGGGCAGCTTCTGGCGGCGCAATTTATGGCAAAATGGACCCGCGAATCCTTAAACCGGGGCCTTAAAATACGATGTTCAATATCATCCAAGGTGATGACCTTGCCGTCGATACGGCAAATCTTCTTCTGCCATGGGCTTTTAAAAAAGCTTCCCAGATCCTTGATGGATTCGATGCCGGGGTAACCGCTCAGAATCAGTTTGATGGTCCATGCGTTGTAGGCATTGACATAGAAGGCAAATTGTTTTTTACGAGACAGTATTTTCGAATCGACGCCTTCGAGAATTTTTAGATATTTATCGAGAACAGATTCTTCATTTTTAAAGCCTTGATAGTTCACCACGCCATCTTTTACATATTTTTTCAGCAGCCCGGCATAAAGGTCGTGGTCTATACCTTGAGCGGCTAAGATAGGTGTTGCCACCCCCAGCAGTAAAAAACAGAATAGTATATTGAGACATATTTTATACCCCTGATCTTTCATGGTGTTTTGTTCCTTTCCGATTTTAACACCACCGGTTTAGTTCGGATACGTGAGACACCCATTTTTTGTGATCTTTTATCTAAAAATTCGTAGAGCGCATGGCAGGTCTTCTTTCTGTTTGCCTTTGAAGCGATTAAGAGCAGCGGATGTCGGGCACATTGAATCATTTCGGCCACCTTTTTTATCGTATGTCGGTCCGTTCTTGGAAGAAGCGTCGTGATTTATCGGTTTCTAACCGGTAATGAGCAATACCGGCATTCCAGACAGCAACGCATATGGCGTGCCGGTGATAAAATTGGTGGCCCGGGTCCCAGGGTGGAAAGGCGGACGCCTGGTGTGTCAATGCCGCATTTTTTCAAATTACCGTAGCAGCCGGCAGATCCAGTTCCGTATTGTTAATATGATTAAAGTAGTTCGAGAGTGTTTTCTGGGCGATAATGACAGTGATCTCTGCTGCCTGGGCTAAGGTAAACCCGGCGTTTTTAAAAGTATCGATATCATTATCGCTTATAAATCCTCTGGTTTCAATAATTTTTTTTTGTGAAGTCGATCAGTGCAGATCGCCCGGGATTTGCGGAATTGCCTCTGCGGATTTCCAGAATTTCCTCATTTTCCAGCCCTTTTGACAAAAGGCTGCCGGTATGCGCGGTAAGACAGTAGTCGCAATTATTATAATGGCTTACGACCATTTTCACAATATCCTGTTCAACCGGTGAGAAGCTTCCACTGGCTATCATCTCATCCAGTTTCAAATAAGCCGTCAACACAACCGGGTTGCGCTCACACAATCTATCTTATTCGTTAGATTTTTTAATATAGCACTATAGTTCACTCCTATTTAAATGAATTTTGGAGGAAGTGCCTTAGACCCTGTAAAACTAAGGGCATTCTCAATGGCCGCGTAACTTTTAAATATATTGAAAGCAAGACCGGTAATACACGATATCGAACCCTTAACGGGGAGGATTTTTTACGCTTGATCATGCAGCATGTCCTACCCAAAGGGTTCCGAAGAGTCCGAGACTATGGGTTCCTTCATAGCAATGCAAAAAAATTGCTGTTTTTGGTGCAACTGATATTGCATGTTGCTATTCAGGAGATTAAACAACGCCCAAGACCTGTTTTTAAATGTCCCTGTTGTAAGGCAGTCATGGTTATTCTTGGATTTCGTCAAAATAATTGGAAACCCGGATAACTCTCTTTTGCCGGTAAAGGCTTGCAGTTCATTCAAAACAGGAGGAAAGCACTTTTATGGAATAGTTGTTTTTTTAAAGCCTATTTACAGGTCAATGTACCCGCTCGCCCTGAAAAAGATGCGTTTCCTGAAGACGGATCTCCTGCCCCTTATTCAAAAAAAGATATTTTCTTATATACAGTCAACTCAGCCACTACCGGGCTTGTTCAACCACCGGATAAGATCGTGGTTCGCTGCGCTCACACAATCTATCCTTGTATGATTAAAAAAAATAAAATTTAAAAAAAAACGGGGGGTGTGGGGGGAACCCCCACACTGAAAAAATAGTCTATCGCAAAGCTTTCCTTTGTTCGGTAAAACCATTAACTTTGGAGGAAGAGAAGGATCAATCCTTGGGTTCCGAACCCGTGAATAAGTTTCTTCCTTCCGCCAGGTTTAAATTGGGGATTAACTTGGTGCACGACACCGTATAGTTACAAGGCTAATGATTCCTGGCATTCCATTATACTGGTATACTGAAAAAGGAGGCTTCAAAATGAAACCGTTTTATCTGGGTATTGACGTCAGTAAAGGTTATGCCGATTTCATGATTATTAATTCCGAAAAACAACCGGTTGTCCAAGGCTTCCAACTCGACGACACATTTGATGGGCACCGATCTCTTTACAACATTCTGGGTCGGTTTTTGGCCACACATTCCGATTCAACCCTGTTTGTCGGAATGGAAAGTACCGGTGGGTATGAAAACAACTGGTACAATTCGCTCATCGAGTTTCAAGGCTCTTTAGAAATTCAAACCACCCGGTTAAATCCATTTGGTGTTTCGCACAACAGCAAAGCGGATTTAAAGAAAAATACAACCGATAAGATCAGTGCCCAAAACATTGCCGAATATTTGGTCGCTCACTCTGAAAAGGTCGTTTATCAAAAACAAGATCGACTGGCTGGTTTGAGAAAACAGTGGGGCTTTATCAGGATGCTCACCAAACAATGTACCCAGTTTTTAAGCCAGCTCAACGGATTGATTTATTCGGCCAACCCAGAACTGTTAAGCTATTGTCAGAACGGGGTGCCGATGTGGGTGTTAAAACTTTTGGTCAAATATCCCAGCGCCGCTAACCTGAAAAAAGCCCATGCCAAAACCGTGGCAAAAATTCCTTATGTGTCCAGTCAAAAAGCTCAACAGTTGATCGCCAATGCCAAGCGTTCTATTGCCTCAACCAAAGATATTATAACCGAACAACTCATCGTGGCCACTGCTCAGCAGATTCTCCACTTAAAGGAAACCATTGCCGATCAAAACAAAAGCATGTTGCGTGAATGCTCAATTCCAGAAATCGAACTGATCAAGACCTTTCCCGGTATCAGCGATTTTTCTGCCGTTGGATTGATTATCGAAATTCAGACGATCAAGCGTTTCGCCAGCTCAAAAAAACTGGCTTCCTTTTTTGGGGTACATCCGGTTTATAAAATCAGCGGAGATGGTATTGGCGGAATTAAAATGAGCAAACAGGGTCGTAAGGCACCTCGACAAATTTTGTATATGATCACCTTGTCTGCCATTCGATGTAATCCCCTGATCAGGGAAATATATGAAAAACACCAAAAACAGGGAAAACACAACATGGCCGTTATAGGCATCTGTATGCATAAAATTCTGCGGATACTTTACGGCATGCTTAAAAATAATAAGCCGTTCAATCCAACCACCGACATCGCCAATAGACTGCGAAGTGTTCGATTAAAAAATAACACACCAGCAGATAATAAGAACCGTCGTTTTCAGAAATACGATCAAAAGGCTCCTGTCAGCAGGCGTCAGAGGAAAAAAAGACTGGAACGAGAGAAGTCCCAAAGTGTCTGTGACACCCATTCCGGGATCACTGCTCCCGTTCCATTGGCCAATATTATAGCAGATATTTTACCACAATTGTAGGTTTTATCGAATTTTCAAAGAACGGGTTAAAGGAAAGCTTTTTTTCTTGACTTTCACCGGATTAACTTGTTCGTTGGGCATTAGGATGTCGCAAAAATTGAAAACTTTCATTGACTTTTGTCACGTGACAGTTTACATTTGGTTCATGATAAAAACATTTGCCGACAAAGAAACGCAACTGCTTTTTATAACAGGAAAATCGAAACGGTTGCCACCCGATTTGATCAAAAGAGCCATAAGACGCTTGGAATACATCAATTATGCAATAACGCTTAACGATCTCAAAGTTCCTCTTAGCAACCGGCTCCATGCGCTTGAAGGTGATCGGGATGGCCAGCATTCCATTTCGATCAATAAACAATGGCGAATATGTTTCCGTTTTATAGAAAACGATGCATATGATGTCGAAATAACCGATTACCATTGAGGGATACCAACATGGGCATACCCAACACAGTAAAGAGGCAAATACCTCCGACGCATCCCGGCGAAATGCTAAAAGAAGATTTCATGTCGGATTTTGGCCTGAATGCCACTTCAATGGCCACAGCCTTAGGAGTATCACGCCAGACCATCAATGAACTTTTAAGAGAGCGACGGGCAATAACACCCTCAATGGCTTTGCGATTGTCTCGTCTTTTTGGAAATTCTCCAGAATTTTGGCTGAACGCCCAGCATGCCTTTGATTTGTGGGATTCGGAGCAACGCTTCCAAAAAGAACTTGCTCAAATTCAGCCTTTAAATGCCGCTTGATAGTAGCTTTCGCTCCGGCTATTTTCAATTTTGTGCCCAACGCCGCAAATCACCGGCTGCAAAAAGCAGAGTGAGGAACGAGCGGCGCTTTTTGACGTCCGAGTGCATTTGCCTTGTTGTGTGCCGGGCACGGCACACGTCTTAAAAGTGAGCTAAGCATATCAGATTGTTACAGTGCTTGGCAAGTCTTAGACCCAGCCCGATGGAGGCGAAGGGTGTAGCGGTAGGCAACGGGGTATCGG
>Ga0307991_1000947_pt1 | contig 20833 bp, 14 predicted proteins | sample EllFjometagen131_FD_203146 | JGI IMG/M metagenome (GOLD analysis project Ga0307991, IMG submission 203146) | Marine microbial communities from Ellis Fjord, Antarctic Ocean - #131 | ecosystem: Environmental > Aquatic > Marine > Unclassified | place: Southern Ocean | collected 2014-10-08 | reverse complement strand
TATTTTATTTGTTCTAATAATATATAAAGAAAATTTTTCTTTTTTATAATCCAAACTTCCTTTCCTAAAATTCCTTACTAATATCCTTTTTTGATTCTCATTTATTTTTTCTCCAACACTTATTTTGTCTAATATTTCTTTTATTTCCGCTTTATCTCTGAATGGTTTATATATACTTGCTTTTACTAGTTCATAATTTTCAAAATAACTATTATCTCTCACATATATCTGCAAAGATGTTACATAATTCATATATTCATATATATATTTAGATAATTCATAGGTTTTCTTCTTGTAATCTTCTATATTTATTTTTTCCAAATCATCTACAAATACATTTACTATTGTATTATAATAACCCGATTTCTTTTCATTTTCCAAATCATTCCCTAAATTTTCTGTTATATTTTTATACATATGTTCTGTTGTCATTCCTGTATTAATTAAATTCGTTTTCTCTCCAAATATTGTCTTGGCTTTTTTTTCTACCATTCCATCTATTTCTATTTGCCAAAATATACTTTCATAGTATTTTACCCAACTTGATATTTTTGCTCCTCCTACTTTCCTGTTTTCCATTCCTAGTTCAAGTCCCTCTGGATAAATTAGTTCTTCTAATCTTTTACTATACAATATACCTCTATATCTTATGTTAGTTGATATACTCCAATCAGTATCTATTCCATAGATAAAATAAAAATTTTCTCCTGGTAATTCTTTCTCCATTTTAATTACAATTTCTTTTTTTAATTTTTTATTTTGATATTGACTTATTGACATACATGACGCTAAAAATAATACCATTAATAGTAAACATATTTTTTTCATAATTGTTCTCCTTTTAATCTTTTTTTATTTTAAGTTTATATTACTTATATTTTATCATAAAGTTGTATATATTTTGTTTAAATTAAAATTAAAACTGTATACTTTGTATAAATTTAATATTTCTAATAAGAAAATAAAAAAGAACCAAGCACAATTAATTGTGCTTGGTTCTTTTTTATTTTCTTAGCTTTAAGTTAATTCTAATTGTAAAATATAATTTCTTTCTTTTTATCTTAACTTAGCTATTATTTTTTGCAATTCTTCATATATTTCTTCTATAGATCTTGATTCTATATTATCTAATCCTTCATATGCTATTCCTTTTGTCTCTAATATCTCTAAACCTTCTTCATAATCTTTTAATATTACTTTTCTTGGATTTAATACACCCTGTACATAGATTTGTTCGATTATTTCTGAAGTTATTTTTCCTACTTCCTTATACATTTCTTCTGGTGTTGAATTTGACAAATCTTTAGCTTTGACTTCTTCATCTTTTATCATAGATAATACTTTTATTCCATCTTCATAATCTTTTTGCATTAGTTCACTTGGTACTTTTATTCCAGTTTCATACATTTCTGCTATTATACTTGACATTACTTTTTGCAATTCTTCATATGCTTCTTCTGGTGTCGTATTTGATAAGTCCTTAACTTCGATTTCTTCACCTTTTATTGCTGATAATACTTGAACTCCAGCTTTATAATCTTCTATTATCTTTGCTTGTGGTTTCAATACTCCTTCTTTATATATTTCTTCCATAATTTTTGTTGTAACTAATTGTAATTCTTCATATGCTTTTAATGGAGTTAAATTTGATAAATCTTTGGCTTCGATTTCTTCACCTTTTATCATAGATAATATTTTTATTCCATCTTTATAGTCTTTTTGAATTGCTTCGCTTGGCTCTCTTATTCCTGTTTCATACATTTCTTCTATTATGCTTGACATTACTTTTTGTAATTCCTTATATGCTTCTTCTGGTGTTGCATTTGATAAATCTTTGGCTTCGATTTCTTCATCTTTCATTGATGACAATACTTGAACTCCTGCCATATAATCATTCACTATTATATCCCTGTGCTCTGCTATCCCATTTTCAGTCAATCTTTCTTCAATTTCGTTTAACATTCCATCCATTATTTGTGAAATAATCTCTTGTAATTCTTTATATGTTTCTCCTGGTGTTGCATTTGATAAATCTTTGCCTTTAACTTCTTCTCCTTTTATTACTGATACTATTTTTAATCCATCTTTATAATCTTCCATCATCATATTTTTTGGAATTACAATCCCTTTTTCATATAATACTTTTATTATTTTATTATTTAGGCTTTGAACTTCCAAATATAATTTTTCTGAAGAAAAAGCAGTAATATCTTTTTTGGCCATCTCTTTTTCTTCTAATATTGATAAAATTTGTAGATTTTTTAAATAATCCTTTTCTATTTTCATCCTAATACCACTATTATTTTTAATAATCATTTCCATATCTTTATTCTGCTTTTCTAATTTTTCCACCTTCACAGCCATTGCTTTTTGATCTTCTACTTTTGTATTCGAACACCCCAATAACAATAACGAACTCAGTACTATTCCCACCACTAATATCTTTGAATTTCTTTTCATTTTCTCTCCCCCTTTTGATTTTTATATAATATTTATGATTTTTTCCATAAATATATTTTATATTAAAAATATACTTTAAAATAATCAAAATTCAATCTGTTTTATTTCTTTTTTTATTTTCATTAAATTATATTTTTATCTTTTTCTAACTTTACTTTTATAAATCAAATCTTCTTTCCCTTTAATTTTTCTTTTCATTTTATACATTTCTTTGTCAGCTTCTTCTATTAATTCATCTAATGTTAATTTTTCTTGCCCATTATTCTCTTTTATTCCATAACTTATACTGTATTTCATCTTTTGATTTTTCCTAAGATTTTCTTCATCTAATTTTTTAACTACTTCATTCATATTTTCTTGAATTTTTTGCATACTTTTATTTAAAAAAACTATTATAAATTCATCTCCACCTAACCTAAATACAAAATCATCATCATCTATTATTTTTTTTATAGTTTGTACTACTCCTATTATCAATTCATCTCCTGCACTATGTCCTATTTCATCATTAACTATTTTTAGATCATTTATATCTACAAAACTTAGTCCAAATTTAAAATCATTTTTATTTTTTTTTATTAGATCAGTTAATTTTTTTATGCCCATTGCTCTATTAAATGCTCCTGTCATTTTATCTATTTCTGCATATTTCACTAATCTTTTTTCTTTTTCTTTTTGTAATCTTAAATCTTGAGCAACACATACTATTTCTTTTATTTCTTGATTTTCATTTTCTAATTGTGACACTGAAAAAATAACAGGTATTTCTTTTTCATATTTTCCAATATAAGTTTTTTCCATATTTTTAATTGTTTCATTATGACATCCTTCCATTAAAAAGACCTCATCTAATCCTTCTTTTATCAATTCTCTTAAATCCATTCCAATTAATTCTTCTTCTTCATATCCTAATAATTCATAAGCTGCTTGATTTGAATCCTTTATTAAATATCTTTCATCTTCATATATTCCTGCTATTATTATACAATCTGCCAAAGCATTTAAAAGACCTTGCATATAATTTCTCATTGATGTTATTTCTTTATTATTTTTTATCAAATTTTCATATTCTTTTTTGTAATCTGTATTCCCACTCATAATACCACCTTCTTTTCTTTAACATCTGCTATATAACTCTTATACAATTTTTTTTCAATTTTCCTTTATTATTTTTTCTTTTTTAATTAAAAAAAGAGTTTTTCAACTCTTTTCTTAATCTAATTTTAATACCGCTAAAAATGCTTCTTGAGGTATTTCAACATTACCTATGCTTTTCATTCTTTTTTTACCTTCTTTTTGTTTTTCTAATAATTTTTTCTTTCTTGTTATATCTCCACCATAACATTTAGCTAATACATTTTTTCTCAAAGCTCTTATTGTTTTTCTTGCTATTATTCTACTTCCCAATGCTGCCTGTATTGGTATTTCAAATTGTTGTTGTGGTATTACTTCTTTCAATTTTTCTACTATAATTCTACCTCTATATTGTGCTGAATCTCTATGTACTATAAATGAAAATGCATCAACTATGTCTCCACTTATTAAAACATCAACCTTACTTAATTCTGATTCCTTATATCCTATTACTTCATATTCAAATGAAGCATATCCTTTAGTTTTTGATTTTAATTTATCATAAAAATCTATTATTACTTCTGCCAAAGGAATCTCATATTTTAGCATTGTTCTATTCTCATCTAAATATGACATATTTATAAATTTACCTCTTTTATTTTGACATAATTCCATTACCGAACCGACATATTCTTTTGGTATTATTACTGTTCCTTCTATGTATGGCTCTTCTGCATATGCTATATTTCCACTTGGATATTCCACAGGATTATCTATTTCTTGAATTTTTCCATCATTTGTAGTAACTCTATATATTACACTTGGAAAAGTTGAAATAAGATTTATTCCATATTCTCTTTGTAATCTTTCTATTATTATTTCCATATGAAGCAATCCTAAAAAACCTGCTCTAAATCCAAATCCTAATACAGAAGAAGTTTCTGGCTCAAAAAATAATGAAGCATCATTTAATTGCAATTTCTCAATAGCTTGTCTTAAATTTTCATATTCATCTGTAGCAATAGGATAAATTCCCGCATAAACCATCGGTTGAGATTCTCTATATCCATCTAATGGTTCTGATGCTGAATTATCATCTCCATCTAACGTTATTGTATCTCCTACTTTTGTATCTCCTATATCTTTTATTCCTGAAATTATATATCCAACATCTCCAGCTTCTAATATATCCACTTTTGCCATTACAGGTGAGAATACTCCAACTTCTAATACATCAAATGCTTTTCCAGTTGACATAACTTTCATTTTATCACCTTTTTTGATTTTACCATCGACTATCTTAATATATGTTATTACTCCTCTATAATCATCAAAATGCGAATCAAATATCATTCCTCTTAATCTTTTATGAGTGTTGTTTTCTGGAGCAGGTATTCTCTCTACTACCGCTTCCAACAACGCTTCTATTCCTAATCCTGTTTTTGCACTTGTTAAAATAGCATTAGAAGCATCTAATCCTATTAATTCTTCTATTTCATTTCTTACTTTTTCTACATTTGCATTTGGCAAATCTACCTTATTTATTACTGGAATTATTTCCAAATCATTTTCTAATGCTAAATATACATTTGCCAAAGTTTGAGCTTCTACTCCTTGAGTAGCATCTACTACTAACAAACATCCTTCACAAGCCGCTAAGCTTCTAGAAACCTCATAAATAAAATCTACATGCCCTGGAGTATCAATTAAGTTAAATTTATATTTATTATTGTCTTTTGAATCAAAAAAGACAGTTACCGCCTGTGATTTTATTGTAATTCCTTTTTCTCTTTCTAATTCCATATTATCTAAAAGTTGTTCCTTCATATCTCTTTCTTTGATTGTTCCTGTATATTCTAATATTCTGTCTGCTAAAGTTGATTTTCCATGATCAATATGTGCTATGATCGAAAAATTTCTTTTTAATTCTGTTTTTATCAATTATTTCTTCCCCCTATTTTATCTGACCTTAATTTTCTTTTATATCTCTTCTTTTTCTTCCTCTGTTGCACTTGCTGTATTATTAAAATTAAGATCAATTGCTAATACTCCCACAAATTCTTCATTTTCATTTATTATTGCCGTTGATATTGTAAAACATAATTTTCCTGTTGTTTGAGACATATAATACTCTGTCTCATGAGTTCCCCCATCTTTTAATACACTTGAAAACCAAGGTCTATCTGTTCTATTATCACCTTTTTTGGAAATTTCATTTGCTTTTTTTTCAATATATGGCTGTGCTATATTTTCTGTAATTTGTATTCCATTCTCATCAGTAATATATGCCATTTGTACAAATTCATGTTCAGTTATAATTTCTTTTAATACTGAACAAAGATTCATTTTTTCCATTGTCTTAATTTCTTTTCTATTTGCATAGTTGTTTATTAATTCTGTAACTTCTTTTACTGTTCTCTGTTCTATTTTTTCAAATTCATTTTTAAATAATTCTGGCATATAATTTCTTGATAATTTATACATTTCATCATCTGAAATTGATGTAGTTCTTCCTTCATTATATTGCTTTTGAATCCATTTATACATTTTTGTTATTTTTGGATGTTTTTTACTTATTTCTTCTTTTGGATCCAAATTAGAATTTACCCAATGAGATATTCCTGCTACACCAGATTTATCAGTTATACTTACTTTTAATTGTCTATCTAATATCTTTTCTGTATCAAATATATTATATATTTCTTGATTTTTATTTAATCCATCTGCATGAATTCCTGCCCTAGTTACATTAAAATCTTTTCCAATAAATGGATATCTTCTAGAAATATGTATTCCCATATCTGCTTGCATAAATTCAGCAATTTCAGTTATCACTTTCGTATTTATTGTTTCATCATGTCCTTTTATTGACATATAGTCCATAATTAAAGCTTCAATTGGAGGATTTCCTGTTCTTTCTCCTATTCCAGCTAATGTTCCGTTCACTGCCGAAGCACCATAAAGCCATGCAGCTGTCCCATTTACCAATACCTTATGAAAATCATTATGTCCATGCCATTCAATTAATCTAGAAGGTACTCCTAATTCTGATTTTAATAATTCAATCATTTTTGGTACTGATCTAGGTATTTTAGCTGCTGGAAAAGGAAGCCCATATCCCATAGTATCACATAATCTGATTTTTACATCCACACCTGATTCTTTTGATATTTTCATCAAACCTTCTACAAATGGCAATACAACACCATAAAAATCAGCTCTAGTTATATCTTCTAAATGACATCTAGCTACTACACCATGTTCAACTACAGTTCTTACTACATCTAAATACTCATTTATTACTGTTTTTCTATCTTTTTTGAGTTTCATATATATATGATAATCCGATACTGACGTTAATATCCCTGTCTCTTTTAACTCCAGATTTTTTACAATTTCAAAATCTTCTTTTTTGGCTCTCATCCAACTTGTTATTTCAGGAAATTCTAATCCTAAATTTTTACATTTTTCTACTATTTTTTTATCTCTATCACTATATAAAAAGAATTCTGTTTGTCTTATAAAACCTTTTTTTCCACCCAGTTCACTTAAATATTTATATAATTGAACTACATGTTCTTCTTTAAATGGTGCCATTGATTGTTGCCCATCTCTAAAAGTAGTATCCGTAACCCAAATTTCTTTGGGAATATCTGGTAAAACAATTTTATTTTCAAGTTCCATTTTTGGAACTGTCGTATATGCAAATGTATCTCTTAATAAATTTGGTTTTTCTAAATTTATTAGTTTAAATTTTTCCATTAATTTCCAACTCCTTGTTTTCTTTATAATTTTTTTTAATTGTTGTATAATTTATATTTATATAACCTACCCAATCATACATTAGTATATTCTATTATATCAATAATAGATAGGTATGTCAATTGAGTCCTTCCTTTATTCTGTCTTTTTATTAATATTACCGCATTAAAAATATATATTCTCGCATAACATCCCAAAATTTATAATTAAAATATCAAAAAAGCTCAACAAAGTGTTGAGCTTTTTTGATTAATACATTATTTTTTCCCATTCATCTAGCCATTTAATTAAATTATCACTAACTTTTTTGGCATCTACAGAAACTATCTTTTTTGGAGCTATTGCATACTCAAATGATTTTGGCATTTTTACATCTACTACAGGAAACATCCATTGATTTAAAGGAATATTTTCTTGAAATTTTTCAGTTAATACAAAATCAATAAATTTTTCTGCCATTTTTCTATTTTTTGATCCCTTTGCTATTCCTAATCCTTCTTCTTGTACATATCCACCTTCACTGGGTATAAAAGCTTTATACTTTAAACTTTGATATTTTTCAAATGAATATGCTCCATCAGTTCCATAACTTAACATCATCGGAGCTTCTCCTATTGCAAATTTTGAAAATGCTTCACTCCATCCAGGAGTTACAGTTAAAATTGCTGGCTTTAATTTCTCCCAAAATCCTTTCCAATCATCTCCATAAATTGCAATTGTCCACAATAAAAAATCTTGCCCAGTTGTTGATGTTCTTGGATCTTCTATTATTAATTTTCTCTTTAACTTTGTTATATCTTCAAATGAAGTAGGAACATTTTCTATTTTTTCTGGATCATAAACTATTGCTAATCCTCCAAAATCATATGTTGTAACATAATTTTCTTTATCGAAAATCAAATCTTCTTTTTTGATATTTGCCAAATTTGGAGACTTATATTTTTCCAATAAATTTTCTTTTTTTGCTTCCCCTGTCAAAGTTGGTGTTAATCCTATTACTACATCTGCTTTTGGATTTTTCTTTTCCAATTTTAATCTTCCTAATATTTTTCCAGTATTATCAAATTTTACCAATTTGACTTTACAATCTTCTTGTTTTTCAAATTCACCAATCATCTTTTCTTCAACCCAAGAAAAACTATCATAAGTATAAATCACCAATTCATTTTGAGCATACAAATTCACCATCATCATTACCGTCATTACTACTAATACTACTTTTTTCATTTTACATCTCCTTCTTTCGATTTATTATTAATAAAATTTTACCTTTTTTGATATCTATTTTAGCTTCATCTTTTTCTACAACATTGCTAATCCCTAACGAATTACCTCTTTCAAATATTAAGTTTTCTCCATCATACTTAAATCCTACTAATTTTTTCACTTCTACTTTTTCAGATATTGGTATTAATGAAATTGTTTTATTTGTTTTATTTATCAATATTTTTTTTTCATTTTCCAATAATTCTATTTCTTCTTTTGAATTTATAAATTTTATATCTTTATATTTTTCTAATAATTGAATATTTGCTAAAGTATGATCTACTCTTCCACCAAGACCACCTAATATTATTATCTCATTGTATTTTTTTAGATTTTCAACTTCTTCAATAATTAATTCAGTGTCCGTTTTATCTTTTTCTGTAGGATATTTTTTAAACTCTATTTCTTCTTTTTTGTAATAATTTAAAACGTTTTCTTTTATTGAATCCAAATCCCCTAAAATCAATTTAGGGTTTAATTTTAATTCATAGGCATAATTACTTCCACCATCTGCACAAAAAATATCATCTTCTTCTTTTATATAATTTTTGTAAAATTCGTTATTACAAGTCATTCTTCCATTCAAAATAATAATTGCTCTTTTCATTTCAACTTCCTTCCTTTATAACTGATTAATCCCACTAATCGGAACTTTTTTGACCTTCCTTCATATCTTTGCTTTAGATTCTCTTTTAGGAGAACCGGTAAATGAAACTTGTGTTCTATTTTTTATAGAACCTTAGTTGAATTTGTCGAACAAAGTCGATAGAAAGGGAGAGACTTTTTTTGACCTTGATTTTTTCTTTTGATTTTATTCGTACATTTATTTTAAATCGTAGTATTTTCTTAGTGACAACTCCGATTAAGAAAAACAGACTGTTTGAGCGTTAGCGAGTTTCTGTTTTTTCAGGATTGGAACTTAGAAAATCAAGATTTGAAATAGCAGTACTTGATTTTTTTGTTTCTTTATTTTATCAAGAAAAAAAGAAAGGTCTTTTAACATTATGAAATTTATATTTACCAAAAAACTAGAATAATTATATTCAATAATTAAAAAAAGCTCCCCCCTTTTACAGAGTGAGCTTTAATAACAATTTCATATTGCAATCATTAACACTCCCTGCATAGATATTATCTTCTTCAGGTTCAAAGGGTTTTATTCTCAGCCAAAAAAGCTCCCCCGTATTTTTATTCGATTTTCCGTATAATTTCAAAACTTACTACTTTTTCAAATACAAATTTCATTCATCACATATCTGAAACTAAATTTTTCAACCACTTTTTTGATAACAATCTTTTTATTCCTAATATAGCTTTAAAAATTTCTTCTGTATTTGCAAAGAAATATACATAATAAACTGACCAATGCATTACAAATCCTGTAAATAATGCTAATGGAACTCCTATCAACCATATCCCACTTAGTTCCAAGAATAAACCTGCTTTGGTATCTCCACCACTTCTTAATATCCCTACAATATTAATCATATTAAATACTTTAAATGGCATATATCCCGCAAACATAATCAATAATATTTTTGAATATGTATATACTTCTTCTGACACATTATACATTTTTAAAATCGAACTTGATATTATAGCTAGAAAAATCCCCATAAATATCGCCAATAACGGTCCTATTTTTGCAAATTTTATAGCATAATCATACGCTTCTTCTTCTTTATCTTCACCAATTTTATTTCCTATCATTACACTTGCTGCATTTCCTATTCCTACAAATAAAACAAAGGCTAATCTTTCTATACTTCCTTCTATACTTACAGCAGCAATAGATGAAGTCCCTATTCTAGCATAAACAACATTATAAGTTGTTACTCCTAATGCCCAAAATGATTCGTGAAATATAACCGGCAAAGAAATTTTTACAAATCTGGAAAGCATTTCTTTTTCAAATGAAAAAAATTCTTTTAATTTACCTGCTATTTCATATTTTTGAGAATACGTTATTACGATCATCGCTATACATTCAATTATTCTTGCTATAACTGTTGCTAATGCAGCTCCTTTTACACCCATTGCTGGAAATCCTAATTTTCCAAATATAAATATATAATTTAATATTAGATTTATTACTAATGAAATAAGGCTTGTATACATTGGCACCTTAGTATTTCCTATACTTCGTAAAGCTATTGCAAAAGAAAATCCTACAGCTGTAAATACATAACTCCACGCGACAATTACTAAATACTCACTACCTCTTGCTATTACATTTATATCTTTTGTATATATTCCCATTAATCCTTTAGAAAACAATTCCACACCCACAAAAGAAAATAAAGTTACAATTACTCCTAGTACTATTGAAATTCCTACAGTTTGCCTTATTTTAGGAATGTTTTTCTTACCCCAAAATTGTGCAATAAATATAGAACCTCCACTATTTATCCCAAATAAAATTAATATCATTAAAAAGAAAATTTGATTTGCAAGTCCTAGTCCTGCTATTTCCACTTCTCCTAATTGTCCTACCATAAATACATCTACTATATTCATTGATGACATTATTAAATTTTGAATTGCAATTGGTATTCCTATTGTCAATAATTTCTTTAAAAACTCTTTGTCCTTAAACATCTAATCACCTCTTTATCGTATCAAGAGAGTATACACTATTTTTTATATTTTGTATACTTTTTTATCAAAAAAGTTCACTCCTACTTAACAATTTATTTTTAGTATAAATTATAATTTTATTCTTAAAAATCACCTATTATTATTTTTAGATTTTTATAAAAATATGTGCTATACTTAATTTAGGATGATTTTAAAATATCATTTTAGAAAAACGGAGGTGAAGTAATTGAAATTTTTCAAAAATATATTAAAAAGCATAGAAACTCACTGGATTTCATTTCTATCAAAACTCATTAACAGTTTATCGTACATAAGAGATAAATATAAAAACAAAGTTATTGATAAAAATGACTTTTTTGATTTATGTGCAGTCGATAATATTAAGGAAAAAAAATGTGGAAAATTATTAAAATGGGGTTTAGAAAATTATAAAGTGAAAAATATTGCTGTTTCAGGACCTTACGGTTCAGGAAAAACAAGTTTTTTAAAAAGTTTTGAGAATAATCATATGGAGTATAAATATCTTAATGTTTCCTTAGCCTCTTTCAAAGAAGATGAACATAACGAGAAAAAAATAGAAGAAAATATATTGCAACAAATTCTTTATAAAGTTAGCGGAAATAAAATGCCTTTTAGTAGAATAAAAAGAATTAAGGAAATCAGTAAAATCAGGTTCTTCTTTTGGGCATTATTTTTATACTTGTGGATTAATCTAATATATGTTCTATTTCCTATTGAAGAATTAAAAACATTTAATCTTTTCTTTTTTCCTAGTCTTTTATCAGTAAATAAAAAATTTATAATACTAACTTTTATAATATTAACACTAATTTTAGTTTATAACGCTTTAATTTTTTTTAAATCGTTTAACCTTACTATAAAAGCTTTAAATTCAGAAATCCAACTTTCAAATAATGACGATGCTTCAATATTTTATACTTATTTAGATGAAATAATCTATTTTTTTAAGAAAACAAAATATAATGTTATATTTTTTGAAGATATCGATAGATTTGAAAAAATCAACTTAGATTTATTTACCAAATTAAGAGAATTAAACAATTTACTAAATGAATCGGAAGAAATTAAAAGACCTATAAACTTCATTTATGCTGTTAAGGACGATTTATTTGAAGAACAGTGGGTAGAAAACAAAAAAGAAATAGACTCTTCAGATAAACTGAGAACAAAATTTTTTGATCTAATAGTTCCGATTATTCCTGTCGTTAATGTTTCTAATTCATATGAAAAAATAATTTCAAAACTGAAATTAATAAATAATTTGGCTATTAATAGTGAATTTGAGTCTGATTTACGTTTCTATTCTTATTATATCGGTGATATGAGATTAATAAATAATATTTATAATGAATTCTTAGTTTATAAAGATAATTTAATTGAAATTAACAAAATTTCCCTAGAAAATCAATTAGAATTTTGTAGAATACTTTTTGCTTTTATTGTTTATAAAAATAAATATCCTAATGATTTTAGTGAATTGCATTTTAATAGAGGAATGATAAATGAATGTTTTAAGGAGAAAGAAAATATTGTTAGTTCAAAAATTGAAGAACTAAATAAACTTATTATAGAAAAAGAAACCTGTATAGAAAATATCAAAAAAGAAAATTTACAGAGTCTGAAAGAATTAAGGATGATATTTATATTCGATTTATGGAGACAATTTCCCTTTGCAACAAAATTTGAAAATACCGACATTAATATTCTTATAGATAATGAAGAAAACTTTAAAAAGATTCAAAATTCTTCAAATATTAAATATATTTATAATGGTACAAGTAGACATCCTTCAAATATTGGATTTACTAAATTAGAGGGAAATCTAAAAATTAATTATAGTGAACGAGCAAAAAATATTGAGAATAAAAAAAGTGAAAGATTAGAAAAAATAAAATTAGATATAGAAAATTTTAAGCATCAAATTGGTGAACTTAAAAATCTATCTTTATATGAATTTTTATATAAATATGGATTAAATAACAACTTACCAAAAAAAGTTAAAAATGACAAACTTTTAGTTTATTTCCTTGAAAACAATCTAATTCAAGAAAAAAGTTATAAAAATTATATTTCTTATTTTTATTGTGAAAGACTTTCAAGAGAGGATTATAATTTTATTGAAAGTGTTAGAATGGAAACATTTTTGGAACCAACTTATAAATTAGTAAATTTCAATGAAATAATGAAAGATTTAAATTTAAGTGATTTTAGAAAAAAAGAAATTTTAAATTATGATTTAATGGATGAGATTATTCAAAAAAAATCTGATTATAAAATTCATTTTGAAAACTTATTTGAATTAATAAATTCCACTTCAAATAAATTGATTGATATTTTATATGAATATACTCAAAATACACGTATCCTTGATAAAGTTCAAGCTGTTTTAGTTAAAGAAATTAATCAATATTGGGAAATTATGATTGAAAAATCTAATTTTGCCAACGATAAGATCGAACAAATTTTAATCAATATATTTAAATATGCAAATATTGATGATTTAATTAATCAAAATACAAATTCAAACATATCAAATTTCTTTTTTGAAAAAGAAAATTCTGTGGAAATATTAGAAATATTTAATAGTAATGACTCAGATAAAACAATAGAGTTTATAACAAAACTTAATATTAAAGTGAAATATTTAAATGCTAAAAGTAATACAGAAATATTTAAATATTTATATGAAAATAAACTTTATGAAATATCTATTGACAATATTTATAACATAGCACGAATACTATTTGAAGATTATGAGGAAGTAATAAACAATTTAAAATTAAAAAATTACTCAACAATAATGGAAAGAAAAGAATTTGAATTTTTATTAAAAAATATTTATGCAGGTTTCAATCAATATATTAAAAATATTGTATTAAAATTAGATTCAAATATTTATGAAAAAGAAGAGTCTGTATTGGATATTATAAATGACAAGGAAGAAATTTTAAGCATTGACTTAAAAAAAGAAGTTATAACAAAACAAAAATGCATTTATGAAAATATTTCTTTAATTACAAATAGCGAGCTTTGGAAAATCATCATAGAGCAGTTTAAAATTAAGGCTAAATGGGAAAATATAATTCTCTACTATATTTATAAAGAACAAAATATAGATGAAACTTTATTAAAAATTCTTAACAGTATTGAATTTTCAAAAAAATTGTTTTCAGAAAAAATATATAATATCAAAACTTTTGAAGAAGAAACCTCTAAAAGTCTTTCAACAGCAATAATAAAATGTAAAAACCTAACTATAGAATCATTTAAATATCTTTTGAAATCTTTATATAGTTACGATCATATAGAATTAGAAGAAATTTTAGAGGACAAGATAAACTGTATGTTAGATGCTGGGTACTTTAATATAACATCAGAAATGATAGATGAATTCAAAAATTGTTATCCTAAAAAACTAATACTACTTTTAGAAAGTAAGATTGATGAACTAATTGATAAAGATAAATTTGATGAATGTAACAAAACATTGGAAGATGATGATTATATTGAATTATTTAACTCCAAATCAATCAATAAAGATAACAAAAAAGAATTGTTAAAACTATTAAAAATAGAAGAACCAGAAAAGTCACCTGATTTGTTTAATATTATTAAAGATTTTATAAAAGAGTTGGATACACTAAAAGATTTTGAAAATAAAGTGATTATTAAATTCAACTCTTCAAATCTATTACCTACAAATAATGAAGTGATTGAAATACTAAAAATGATTGATGAAAATGAAAAATCTACAGAATTAACAAGTTTTATTGAAAATAATTCAAACTCTATATTAAATAAAATTAAAAATATTGATTTTGACGAAGCCCTTTATTTGATTCTATTTAAAAATTTGTCAGACATTCAAGACAAAGATAAATTTGTAAATGATTTTGATAAATCTATATTAACTGTTGATTCATTATTAATTAAAGAAATTTTAGAGTTAATCACAAACTTAGACAAAGAAAAAATAAAAATACCTTTTGAAACCCTTAATATAATAATAAATAATATTACTACAATAGAAAGTAAAATTTTAGTAATAAACTCTCAAATCGAATTTTTAAAAGAAGACGAAATAAAAGATATATTAAAAAAATTAGAAACACCTTATAATGAATTAACATATAAAAAACAAGTCCTAATAGAAGATACCGATATAAATGAAAACTTATTAAAAAAATTAAAATCTAGAGATATTGTTTCTTCTTATAAATTAAGACCTAAAGAGAATTATTTCGATGTTTACCTTAAAAAAAGATTTTACAAAGCAGATAAATAAGCATTATATAGGCTCTATTTTTAATACAAAAAACCCAACTTTCCGTATAAACACAGTTGATTTTTATGAATACATATAGTATAATCTACAAGTAAGAGGTGAGTTGTATAATTCATATAGCTTCATTACCAGTGAACCAGCACTGTAAAAATCTAACATTTTAGTTAGCTTTTAAGCTAACCGTTGACAAGCAACAGAAAAACTTGTAAAAGCTATATAACAAATATAGCGGTTGGTAGACAACTATATAAACTGGTAAAAAAACCCTATTATAGGGTTTTTTATTTGTATATATTACAAATAAATAGAATCTCAAAACAAGATAAAAAATCAAAAAAGGAGTAGAAATGAATACAAACGAAGTTAAAATAATTAATTTTGATAAAAAATATGCAAAAGATTTATCAGTTATTATAACTAGAAATCTTATTGAAATAAATACTAAAGATTATTCTATGGAAGAAATGATTGAATTATCTAAGGACTTTACTCCCGAAGAAATAATTGAATATTCTGAAAATAGAAAAATTTTTATTGCACTAATTAATGAAAAACCTATAGGAACATTAGATATTGCTAAAACAATTGTTAAAAAAAAATTTCATTATCATTTTCTTAATATTTTTGTTCTTCCTGAATTTCACAAAAAAGGAATTGGAACAAAATTAATTGAATATGGTGAAAAATATGTGATGAAAAAAAAGGGAAAGAAAATAACAATTCTGTCATCTAAAACCGCACATAAATTTTATCAAAAAAGAGGATATAATTATAAAAATAATCTTATGCAAACTGATCATAATGGACTTTATGAAATGATAAAATATTTGTAATATTCTTACAACATTTCATTAAATTAGGTATTAATAATAGCTTACAAAAAAATTGAAAAATAAATAAATATTTTCAATTAAAGATAGCTTATTTTTTAAGAAAAATAGAAATAAATCTCAAAATCCTGAACATATTATCCTCTTAAATAAATTTCAAAGGAGTAAAAATGAATATAAACAAAGTTAAAATTATTAATTTTAATGAAAAATATGCAAATGATTTGTCAGTTATTATAACTAGAAATCTTATTGAAGTAAATATTAAAGATTATTCTATAAAAGAAATGATTGAATTGTCAAAAGACTTTACTCCTGAAAAAATAATTGAGTATTCTGAAAGTAGAAAAACATTTATTGCACTCATTAATGGAAAACCTGTAGGAACATTAGGTATTGCTAAAATAATTGGTGGGGAAAATGATGATTATCATTTTCTTAATATTTTTGTTCTTCCTGAATTTCATAAAAAAGGAATTGGAACAAAATTAATTGAATATAGTGAAGAATATGTGATGAAAAAAAAAGGGAAGAAAATAATACTTCTCTCCTCTAAAACTGCACATAAATTTTATAAAAAAAGAGGATATAATTATAAAAAAAATGTTATAGAAACTAACCAAAATGGACTTTATGAAATGATAAAATATTTGTAATATTCTTACAATATTTTATTAAATTAGATATTGATAATAATGTATAAGAAAAAAATCTTCTCATATAGTAATTCAATTTTACCATATTAAGAAGGTGTTTTCATCTTTCACACATTTTTTTACAAACTCTGATAAAACAAGTTTTTATCATTGACGAATATTGTACGGATACTCATTTTATCTTTTTTGATATGAAATAATTTTATGATTTTGAATTACTCCATTGTCTATTTCTATAGACTTTAAAATTGTCTTATTCTTATCCCATACTTTTGATCCCCCAATTACTTCAGGTAAAAATGGAATTAATGCTTTTGAAATCTCCCACGATGCAGAATTCCAATAAAAACTTGGACTATGATCTACTGAATAATAAAACTTTCCCTCTACCTCAATTATAGGATTATCAAACGTTGTAGGCTTAGCACACCAAAATCCCATTCCTTCATCACAACTTATATCAATAATAATTGTACCTTTTAACAATTTATGTGATTCTTCTTTAGTAACAAAATTCTTTGGATTCTTAACATCTTGAAGTGTTCCATTAACAATTATTTTTACATCCGACAATGCATCCGAAAACGACTTGGTCGTCCCATCTGAATCAATTGCAATCAAATTTCCAGACTCATCATTTTTCATTTGTTTAAATGTTACTCCAAGTATTTGGTCTTTTACTTCTATCGAAGGTCTCTCTGTATAAACTACTATATCTTGAATACCTTGTCCTTGCAATGCACGTATAGCACCTCTACTAACTGATCCAAAACTTAATATTGCTGCTTTTATTGGTTCTCCATAATGGCCACTTGTACCTATTAAACTCAATGCATGATTCACTCCTGCATATCCTGCCATTTCATTATTTTTATGAAAAATATGAATTTCCTTGTCATCAAAACTATTCCATTTAAACATCTCTTCCCATGCAATAAGAGTCAGCTTTCTTTCTATAGAAATTTGTGTAACTTCCTCTTGCTGGACACAATGCGACCAACCCCAAACAATAGTACCCTCTTTTAATTGCTCTAAATCTTCACCCAAAGGTTTTGGTATTAATACAATATCAAAATCCCCTAATATCTCTTCTCTTGTGGCAACTTTTCCTGAACTCAATTCAGCTATTTTTTCATCATCCATCCCAAATATCAAACCATATCCTTCTTCAAACGTTATTTGTTTTCTTATTCTCTCTGAAATACCTCTAATATGATCTGGATGAATAGCTACTCTTTTTTCATTCTCTTTTAATGATTTTCCCATAACTCCTATTGTTAATAATTCTTTCATTTTACTCCTCGATTAATCTTTTGGACATCTCAATTGTTATAAAATTATCCTTTGGAATTATATATATATATAATCAGCCAAACTACTTATTAAATAACAAAACATATATCAACTACTTTGAAAAAAAAATAGTAAATCTATATAGAATTACTATTCCTCAATATTTTTCATTTTAGATTTAATCCTTATAAAAATTTATCTAAATAAACACTACTTTAAAGTTATTTATCTGTTAAATAAATTAATAACTAAAGTTACTTAATATTTAATTTACCCTTATAGAGTAACACGTATATTTGTTTATGTCAAATAACGGCATAAAATTAAAACATTTTAATTTTATAATACTCTAACATATTCTTACCTTTTTTGGTGAAACTCTCTCCTTCAAACGTATCAAAAAAGGTACAAATAAAGCATCATAAAACTACAAGAATATTTTATTTTAAATTTATTATTATTTTATTACTTTTTTTATCGTAAAACGATAAAGTTTTATTCTTTTACGTCGATAATATATTGTATAAAGATACTTTTAAAAAAGGAGGTGATATAAAATGATTAATTCTATTAGTAGTGGGGCAAATCAATATTCACAAATGCAAAAAATGCAAGGTCCACCCCCTAAAAAACCTGATTTTGATATTAACGGTGATAGTTCTGTTGATGAAACTGAATTAGCTTCTGCACTTGAAGATATTAATGAAAAAACTGGCTCTAATCTAGATACTGATACTATAATGTCTCAGCTAGATACAGATGAAGATGGAACAATTAATGAATCTGAAATTAAATCTCTTAAAGACTTATTACCGCCTAGACAAAAGCCAAATATTGATATGTCGCAAATTCAAAATGGGGAAAGCGAAACTTTACTTGATATATTAGACTCTGATGACGATGATTCTGTTAGTTCTGATGAATTAGACACTTTTCTTGAGACACTTAATACTGATACTGGAAGTGACTTCTCTGCAGATTCTTTGATGGAAGCTTTAGATTCAAATAACGACGGTTCATTAAATAACGAGGAAACAGAAAATTTAAAAGCTCAATTACCAAAACCAAATTTTAATCCTGGTATTCAAAGTTACCAAATGCAACAATCTCAAAGCTACGGTTCTTCAAGTAGTTCAGCATTTAGTATTGAAGCATAATATTATGAATCAAAAAAGAGAGGCTATATAAGTTGAAATAAATGTGTAACTCAACTTATATAGCCTTAATTCTATTTTTTTGTATCCTAATTTTAAAATTTAATAAATTTTAGTAAATTATCAATGAATCCAAATTTAAATATCAATTTTCTTATCTTCTTCATCTTTTGTATATTCTAAAATATCTCCCGGTTGGCAATCCAATTCTTTACATATTGCTTCCAAAGTTGAAAAACGAACTGCTCTTGCTTTATTATTTTTCAAAATAGATAAATTTGCATTTGTAATACCTATCCGTTCTGCCAATGTACCTAATTTAATTTTTCTTATAGCCATTACAACATCGAGATTTACTATTATTGCCATTTTATTCCTCCCTATATTGTAAAATCATTTTCTTGCTTTATTTTTATTGCATTATTAAAAATTTCTGCAAAAATCAATATTGCCAACCCATAAATAAAAATATCCATTTTCACTAAATCAAAAATATTTTTAATAATAACATGATCTTTTTTTAATATTTCATTTACAATTCTACCCCTAGAAATAGATAAAATACTGTTAATTAATCCTATTATCAACATAACTAAAGCTACTTGTTTTAATTTTATAAAATTTAACTTATCAAATATTTTTTCTTTTGAAAAATTTCTAAAAATAACTTTTAGGCTATAAACTATATAAATATTTAAAACCCCTATTATTAAACGTAAAATTTCAATATAAATAGGTATTTTTATATTATGAGGTCGTTTAAATCTCATACCCCTATATTCAAAATCTTGTGGATTAGGTCTTAAAAGTTTTAACCCAAATATTTTATCAACTATTATCAATATGTTTACTATAATCATCAAATAAAACATAAATTCTAAAAAAATCTTAACAAAAGATGATAAAGACTTTTCTCCTGTATATCTCATTAATTTCTACCTCCTAGATTTGAATTTTATACCACAATTAATTTTTATTTACACTAAGAATTTTCTTTTAAAATTATAAAATCTGCAATTTCTGAAATATCTTTTATAGTTAAACTTGCTTGTGCATTAAAACTACGAGGCAAATTTTCATTACTCATTATAAAAAAAATTGCATTTTCTTCATTTAATTTTAATTTTTTTATTATCTTAGATGTTTTAACTCCTATTATTTTTAAAATTTCATTTTTTTCTTTATTAGGAATAAAAAATAAAGTTATTGTATGTTTTTCTGCATTGCTATTTATTTTTAAAATTTCTTCTGAAAACCTAACTAAGTCCAACCAAATACTTTTCCCTTTTTTGAACTCTATAAAATATGAATTCCAAATAGCATCCCAATATCTACAAGTATCTTCAGTCATATCTAATATATCGCAAATATATTTATCATATGAACTATTTTTTTTGACCCATTCTCCTTTTAAATTATATATATTTTTTTCTA
>Ga0307991_1000943_pt1 | contig 20932 bp, 21 predicted proteins | sample EllFjometagen131_FD_203146 | JGI IMG/M metagenome (GOLD analysis project Ga0307991, IMG submission 203146) | Marine microbial communities from Ellis Fjord, Antarctic Ocean - #131 | ecosystem: Environmental > Aquatic > Marine > Unclassified | place: Southern Ocean | collected 2014-10-08 | reverse complement strand
TAAAAAAGAAAACGATATCCCATTTAAGGATGCTGCAAAAGAAACCGCAAAGGGTAATGAAGTATTTCAAACATCCCAAAATACTATACGCGGCCTAATTTCTACTTTTAATTGCCGGGTTAATAACTCCATATATGTGACAACGGAGATATAAAAATTATTTAAATTCTCAATAATTTTATATGCTTTTTTATTCCCTTTCATATACCAAATAAGGACATCCGTATCGATAACCATTTAGAATCTTCCTTTTCTTAATCCCCGGACATACTCATCGACGTCTTTAACCATATCGTTATCTTTCCATATTCCAAACAATTCGTTTTGTATGGCATCCTCATTTTTTTCCCTGTAGGGGATTAATTTTGCGCAGGGCTTACCACGGAAGGTTATTACAACCTCCTCGCCTCTATTGACCGTATCAAGAAGCCCTTTTGAATTAAACCTGAGATCTTTTGCAGTTGCCTTCATGGCGTATCCTCCATTCGTTATAGTTTACACTTCGTAATGTAAACTATAATTAATCCCATGTCAATAACCTGTTTTTAGAATACGAAGAGTCGGTACCGGGTCTTGAATAGTGAATTGTCTCTTGCTTCTGGTTCCGCCCCCCCGCCCTTAAATGAATATCGCAGACCGAAAGTCCATAACCTTTGATGTCGCCTGTCATGAAAAGTGCTTTTTCGTTTTATCATGTTTTGGCGGCAGATCCGGATTACATAATATAACCTTAATTATCGTACGGAATTTTATCTGTCTTAATTTTTCAAGGAAATTGGTGTCGCCCATCTTGTTTTCACAAATCAACATAATGACACTATGCACACATACTGTTAGGTCTGCCAGAAATTATTACCCCTTGCAATCACACTAAATTTGGAATTTTTTTTGCCATTGTATTTTCCTTTTTGCCATTTCAAGGTTTGCCTGCCACCTTTGTCCTTGACAGCTTGCCTCCCACAGGATACACCAAGAGCATGAAATACGAACTACGCAGCACAACACAATACGACAAATGGTTTGCCGGAATTAAAGACCGGCAGGCACGAAACAAAATACTCAGACGCATTGACAGCATGACTATAGGTTCGTTTGGTGACCATAAAACGATTAGCGTCAACCTTTTTGAGCTCCGTATGTTCTTTGGTCCTGGATTTCGGGTGTATTACACGATCCAAGGACATGAGATAATTTTTCTTCTTGCCGGAGGCGATAAGTCTTCTCAAAAGAAAAATATCACCAAGGCAAAAGAACTTTTGAAACAGTTGGAGGATTAAACGATGTCCCTTAAAACAAAAAATTTTGATGTAGCCGAACATCTGGAATCCCCGGAGGATATTAAAATTTTTCTTCAAGACGCAGCAAAAGGGACGCCAGAAGAGTTTATCCACGCCCTAAACACAGCAGCCAGGGCCATGGGAATGACCGAGGTAGCCAAAAAAGCAGGCGTTACCAGAGCCAGTCTGTACAAATCCTTATCCGAAGATGGCAACCCCCAATTCAAGACTATCAGCAAGGTCACCAAAGCCCTTGGCTGCAAATTGGCTGTTGCTTAAGAATTGACAAACTCGTAAAAAGTCGGATTTCGATGGCAAAGAAAAAAGTTCCAAATTCAAGGCGCGTAAATCCTGAGCAATGATTCGTACTTAGCGTACTTTGAAGCAGCGAAGAATGCAGCGCAACACAGAATTTGGACTTTTTACGAAGCCATCAAGAATTAAGAGGTAATTCAAGTTCATAACTCTGTTGAAAAGCGGCTGTTCCAACAAGTCGCTTCACGCAGACCGCCGGGATCTGAGCTGATTTTCCCCTGGGTGCTATCAACTCTTTTTTACGTTGCTTTTACCACCGTGCCACCTCTCCCGTCGCTCGGGGTCCGTCACGCGAAATGGCGAAAGACTGAGAGAAATTCTTGGATACGATACCTATGATAGACTTAAAATCAGCCACCAAAAATGGATGACGAGTTGTCTGGCAACAGACGATTATCGTTGCGACGACAAATGGAGCAAAAGCCTTGCTGTAAGAAGCAAAAACTTTATTGATAACGTAAAATTTTTGATGGGAGTGATGGCCAGGGGGAGAACACGAATTGAAGCGGGAGAATCATTTCAGCTTCGAGAAGTGCAAAGTCCCTATATCGATCCTTTTGGGGGCGGAAAGAGCGAAATAGGGGTCAAGAATGCCTATGTTTGGGAGTGGAGTCTTTAAAATACAGTTGGGTATCTTGGCCCGCGCCTATATCCGCGCTATTTCCCGTCTTTGTTTTAGTCTGCGTATTCCGTATTCTGCAGAATCACAAGTTGCTCAATAGTTTTTTCTGAAACCTTTTTATTTTTAGTAAAAAAGCGTTGCAAACGCTCGATAAGCTGTTTTTGTTTTATCTTATTATTAGAATAATATTCATGCGCTATCAACTTTTTTACCCAGGCTAAATTCGTTTGCACTTCTTCAGGAATTCGTTCTCCGTCATGACGAACTGCATCCTCCGGGCATACATCATGACAAACCCCACATCGTATGCACTCGTCTTCATTTATAAACGCAATGTCTTCTTCCATCGAAATTGACCCGGTGGAACATTCATCGATGCATGTTTGACATCCCGTACACAATTCTTTATTTATCCATGGCATTGGCGCTTATCTCCTTAATAAATATCTAAGATCATTATCATCTCATGCATTTTACCTGATCGTTTGATTTTCTTTTCAAACCATCTCAATTTCAGGCTTACCGTTCTGCCCCACCTCAATCATCATCCCCTTTCTGGTTTTGGGGAGACTGCAATTCACGATGGTTGTTTGTCCAACTTCTGCAACACCGGCGGCTTCATGGATATGGCCACAAATCAATAAGCGTGGCTTTTTTTGTTCGACCAGATCCCGGACCATTTTGGAACCCGAATGAAACCGGCCCATGACCTGATCCAGAGTACCCCACGGCGGGGTGTGCACAACCAATACGGTTTGTGAATCGATCAACGGAGAAATTTTCTCCATCAAATATTTTTCGCGAAAACATACCCGATTGCGGAATGGCAAAGGAATCGTTCCGGACAGGCCGGTAAACGGTGTAGATCGAATGGTCACCCGGTTTAAGTGAAGGGGGGTGAGATTGGAAAACTGGTGAAAATATTTTTCAACATATATGGGATCGGAGTTCCCCCGAACAGCAAGCACAGGGACGGATAAGTCATTTAAAATATTAAGTGTCTTCTCCGGACGAATATAATTAATCAAATCTCCGGCAAGTAGCAGCACATCCGGCTGGTATTCTGATACAACCGAACAGATCTTTTGAAGCCGCTCAGGGTCCGCATGAATATCGGCAACCGCATAAATCAACATTTTTATCTTATCCCACAAGAAATCATTTCAACATAAACGACGGGTAATCATTTGGAACAAAATTCTTGACCGTATTCCCAACGGATGGGTGGCCAGTATCGTTTGATCGGAAAAATTTAGTGCCATCTTCATCAGCTCATTTTGGAGATAACGCCAGTCGGTAATACCTTCATCAACCGTCCCACAATATTCCAGGGATAAACCGGCACGGTTGAGGACTTGACCTTTTTCTCTATCAAGCGGGCAATGACGGCGGCCCCTTTTTCAACGGATATCAGAAACGGCCTGTTTTTCAGCTTATTATTGAGGGGCGTGTCAATATACCCCGGATACAATACCGTCACATCAATATTTTTCTTATACAATTCCGCCCGAACGGCTTCTAAGTATATGGCAAATCCGGCTTTTGAGGCACTGTACGCTGAACTTTTCGGCATTCCACGGAACGCCGCCACGGAACTCGTACCAACAATATGCCCCTTGCCTTTATCCAGAAAATAGGCGGCAGCGGCATCTACTGTGGCAATGGCGCCGAGCAGGTTCACTTCAATGGTTCGCCGGGCTTTTTCAAAGTCACCGCGGCCCACCCTTTCACCCAGGCCGATACCGGCATTGGCAAAAACAATATCCAGGCCGCCCAGTTCATCCGCCAGTTCGTTGACGGCTTTAAAGACATCATCATAATCCGTGACATCCAAAGACCGAATAGCGACTGCCGGGGGATTATGAGCGGCGATAATGTCATCACGAATCTGACTTAAAAGATCCGTCTCCCGGGATGCCAGTGCCAGGGAATACCCTTTTTTAGCCAGTTCAAATGCCAGCGCTTTGCCGATTCCAGATGACGCGCCGGTGATTAAGATTGATGAAGACATAAGAGACTCCTATGATCAAAGGGTTTGAATAGTGGCCTAGCAAAAACCACTATTTTTTGTTCAGGCACTAAAATATCTGAGGGATTTAGAATCTATTTCATTATGACTGATTTTATTTTTTCAATACGGTGCGGCAATTTTTTATCTTTTGACATCTGCTGCTTCATCCGGACGATCGCACTGCTGACAGAACTGTAACCGGCCATTGAAAATTCTTTTCCGATGAGCTCAAGGCTGTCTTTTCTCAACTGACGTGTCAGATAAATGGCAACCCCTCTGGGCTCATTAAAAATCCCGCGCCTTGATTTCATCAACTCGCCTTTATCCACCCGGTATTCTTTTGAAACAGCACTTTTAATCCAGTCCACATCCGGCGCTAAAATTGCTGAATCCGGTACCTGGCGATGAGATTTGCCGACATAAAATTCATTGCGAACCCATTTAATGAAACTTTTTTCCCCTAAAATCGCCGGAAATTTTTTCATTGAAAACACCCGATTGATTTCTTCACTGATATTGTCAAGCATGGCCTGCCGGTATGCCTTTAAACTGCCTTGCCGAACATCTGAAATCAATGAAAAAATTAGTTTTTTATTGAGCCAGCCCCATTTTGTTGCCCTTGACAAATAGCCCGGATGACTGCTCCAGGGGTACCCATCAATCTGGTCAACCATTTTCTCCATTTTTGGGTATTGATGAATATACTTTACCATTTCCAACAGATATTCGCCTTCCTCCAGTAAGATACTCTTGAATCGCCCGCGAAACAGCGGACCATCAAAATCATGGGCCCGGTTATACCGCTGGGTATAAATACCATTGATATGGCGCATGCTTCTGGAAAGATTGGCTTCCGGTGTCTGGACCAGTATATGGTACTGGTTGGGCATCAGACAATATGCGCTGATACTGATATTCCACAAAGAGACGGATTCTTTAAGTAAGTCGACAAAGACCTGGTAGTCATACTTGTCGACAAAAACAATGTCTCCATGCCGTCCCCGGTTTGTGACATAATACCAAGCATCAGGAAATTCTATTCTTAACGGTCTGCTCATAACATATATAGATAACAATTAAAATAATAAATGTCAAACGAAGACTTGACCCCTTATAGCTCTTTCTCAGACAACAACATCATGAGGTTTTAAATTCTATATTATAAATATATTGGGCATTTGACAGATCTTTAGATAAAAAAAATAAAAAATTATTTTTATATAGGGAAGAAAAGACACTTTCGACTCACCCCATCATACTGAATTGAAATGGGGGATCAAAAATTTCCAGTAACCGGCGGACCATGGTATTTTAAAAAATAAGCGGTTGTTCTTGCATCCCATTGGACAGGCAGATAAAATTCAACTTTATTTATATCAACCGATTTTCTCATTGTATTTTTTTCTAATTACTACATATTAATATAATGACGAATTTAAATAAATAATGCGATGTTCGATATAATTTTTTTCTTTAACGCCGGAGGTGACTATGAAAAAGTGGCAATGCACGGTTTGCGGGTATATTCATAACGGAGAAGAACCGCCGGAGACATGCCCGGTCTGCGGGGCGGATAAAAGTCAGTTTGTTGAAATAACTGAAACGGAAAACAAACCCGCTACGGAAAAAACAGCTGAAGCAAAACCTGCCGTGCAACCGACTGCACTTGACGTCCCTGCTCCGCCGCTTTTTTCGTTTGCTTCAATCACAACCCTGATGCTCAAACATCACCTCCATCCCATCACCGTCCATTTCCCCAACGGTGTCATTCCGGTAGCCGTGGCGTTTATCTTCCTGGCCGTCATTTTTCAATTTGCCGGCCTTGCAAAAGCATCTTTTTACAATATGGTATTTGTACTCCTGACGCTTCCGGTCATCTTGTTCACCGGTTATAATGAGTGGAAACAAAAATACCAGGGAGCGATGACCAACATCTTTATGATTAAAATTATTTCTGCATTGGTGGTGACAGCGACGGCGGTCATTATCGTTTTATGGCACATCATTTCCCCTGAAATGCTGAAAACATCATCCGCCATGCGACCCTTTTTCCTCCTGCTCCATCTGATCATGGTCGCTGCAACCGGGATTGCCGGACATCTCGGGGGAAAACTGGTATTTAAGGACTAAGGTAAGGACGCGCTCAAAAATAATTTCATGCGGGTGAGACGGTATCAATAAATAAAAATTCCATCTGTTTTCTCAAAATACCTATTTCCGATATCACTGACTGTAATTTGGTGCGTGAAATCTCATGACAGCCGGCCAGATAATTTTTCTGAGTCGCGCAAATATACCAGGTACAAATCCACGGACGTTGCTGACGGGGGATCAAACAGCCCTCACCCCTAGGTACCGGCAAACTTCCCCGGTTGTTCGGCGCGGCTGGCCAGGTGGCATCGCCTGATCCGTCATATGGATAAAGAGCAGATCCTTAAAATCATATGAAACATCCGCAACCAGACAGCATGGTGCGGGACACTGTGCACATGTCTCACGGCTTAGCCGGTCAAGCGGGGCATCAATAGACTCAAACATATTTTTTATTTGACTGGCCGTTTCTTTTACCTGATATAGCTGATGCCAATGACGCCGAACCAGATACGCCATCGTGCTGTCAGCGGCCTGCCATAATTGATCATTACGCCAGGGCGGTGCATTGTCTTCATATGCACCGACACATACAGGTTCAATACGTAAAAAACTTTTCATGGTGACGAATTACCACTGTTTAAGAAAATAACTTGTCCATTATTTCAGTCGGTTATATATAAGCTGTATAGAAGATTGCTCTGGAACAGAACAATTGATTCGGTTTGGTTTTCGGCACGGTTTTCATCCGCAACCACAGCTGCAACCATCCCCGCACCCGCCGCCTGCTTTGGCCATGGCCTTTATAATTTCCTGCGACGAGGCATCGGTAATTTCTATGATATTATAATGCATAAAAAACTGACCTGCATTGACCGGGAGTAAATATGTGCACGGTATAATATGACCAAACATATCATTCATTTCGTCTTTATTGATTTCAAGCGATCCTTGATCACCGGATTGTTTCCCATCCAGCGCACATTCAAATTGTGTCAGGCCTTGCGTGCCGATGCCGAAAATAAATTCCAGAGGTTCAGGGACGGCTAACAAATCTTTTAGCGCCAATGTGGTACCGGCAGTAAAAACCAGGGACACCTTTTTCAGCGGCCCGATAATTTTTGCATTTTTTTCCATGAGTCTCTCCACTAAAAATTTGTTTTTAAATTTGCATATGGACAAATTATAATTATTATATTTTTTAATACAATATCCAGACAACTTTTTCTCAACCGGATTCAAATCAGAGAAAGGAATACCAAAATGAAATGCCCATATTGCGGATATCAAAAATTTTATGTAAAAGATTCTGATGATGCGTATGAAACATACGGATTTGACTGTGCGTCCGAAGAAATTTGCTTTGATCCCGATATTGCGGATTCAGATACCCCGGCGCTTTGCGACGATTCCCATATCTATTGTGAGCATTGTGCTTGGAACGGCAAGTATGATGAAATAAAAATTTAAGCGTTCACAGGGCACCGCATCTGCTTTGTTGCAGGGCACTTGAAGTACAGGGCGTACGTCTGCATGCCCTCCGCCTCGCATCTGCGGCACCCTGTAAACGCTTACCGTTTGATGTGCTACCATCAAACTGGTATTGCAACCCCGTGAACGGGTACTAAAAATCATACTTCCAGATCAGGTCCAGCACGGAAGTCTGTTCATTATCAATCTGGGTTTCGAGATCAAAATATTTGTTTACTTCGTAAGTCACTGCCACTTTTTGTGTGACCGTTTTATCAAACCCCTGGCGAAAGGTGACAAAAACCCTGGGCAACACATACTTTCCCATGGTCAGAGAACCCTGGCGAAGCCTGCCGCTGCCGGCACTAATGTTAAGATAATCAATCCCTAAAGTATCACCGACAATATCTCTGAGCTTGTCTGCCGCGATCTGGCCGGTAAAGCTGAGCGCCGCCTCTTCGGCCTGAAAACTCTCCTTTGCCGAAAGATCATCCGGTGCCCGGCCAAATACCAGGTAAGAAATAATTTCAGCCTGATCCATTGCCGGGTCACTGTCTAAAACCAGGTTAAGAGATTCAAACGTTCCGGATAACCGGATAATAATTTTTACATCATCTATTACGCTAACCGTTTCAATATTAACTTCCGGATTAATGTCCTCCTGCCCGGTAAACATTAGCTCCCCTTGCTCGATCTGAAAAAGCCTGCCGCGAAACCGGTATGTTCCCCGAACAGGCAAGACCGACCCATAAAGGACAAACGGTTTGTGAGGGTCTTTTTTTAACTGAATATCGCCTTTAATTTCAACAAATTCGTCCTTTCCCCTAAACCAAAAATCATTGGGTATCATCACAGCAACGTCGGCAGTCAAAGGATCAACAAACGCAAGCGGTTCCGGTTCTTTTTCCGGAATCTTCAGCACACCGTTTTTGGCAGACACCGGCGCAACGATTTCAATTTCTGAAAATTTCTTTTCAAGAAACCGTTCCAGATTGACCCGCCCCTCCACGACCTTGATTTTACCTGACAATACGGGTGCTTTCCAGGCACCCGAAAGGGTTATATCCGGATGTATCCGTACGTCAACCCCGCTGTGAAACGGGATATATAACTGATCTCCCACGGCCCGGACATTAAATGTCTGGGGTTTAAAATGATCATGCGTCAACACACCTGACAAATGCAGGGAACCTTCTTTATCCCCTGTTAAATTTATCGCATCGATGGTGATCGTATTTTTAACAAACCGGAGATCTGCGGTCAGGGTTTCATAAATCAATGCCTGTTTTTTCAGGCTCAGTGTGCCATCAAGCAACTGCATCCGACCCTGAACCCGGGGGTTGTAAAAATCACCTGAAACAAATGCCGTGGCATCTAAAACACCGCTGATATCATATTCCGGATCATTGATAATATCTGATATCCATGAAATATCCATCTGCTTCAAATCCATTCGAAGATCAAGCCCACCCTGATTTGGTGTAAATTCAAATGGATATAACGACACGCCCGCCGACGGAATCAAACCCACTTCACCTTTCAGGACAAGAGACGCTTTCCCGGAATCCAGATGTAATGAATCGATGAGGATACGGTCCCGGGATATTGTCAGTTTCACCGGCTCACGGTTGACCAGCGGCGGCTGGTCAAAAGAAACCAGTGTTATCTTCTCAATATTAACTTCCGTAACCGGTTCCATCCAGTGGTTGATATTTCCGGAAAGCGTGAGGTGCTCTTTTTGCCCGCCCTGTATATCGATATCCGCACTGACAGTTTCCGGAGTCATTGTTGTATTCAAATCCAGTAAGGGAAAAACCAATCCATTGATTCGAATATTTTTCAGCGAGCCTGTGGCGGACATGTGGAAATTATGGAAGTCGCCGTTCCAGTCACCGTCTGCGGTCAAAAAATCCGCTGACATATCTTTAAATTGGACCTTTTCAGCGTGTACCACTGCTGTGACGTCGGGCCTTTGCCAATTGCCGTGAATATTTGCGGTAACGTCAACACTGCCGGCAAGGGATTCCGCATCACTCATCTCCGGGATCAATGATTTAATTAATTTTATATCCGGGAAGACCGCTGTCGCCTTAAACCGACAGGTCTCATCCTTAATCGATGCCGTGCCGGTAAGCGCCGTAGTCCCGAGTGCGGTTTCCATATCAAATTTTGTCAAAATAATTTTTCCATCCCGCCTTTTTACTTCAAAATTCCCTGACAAAATATCAACATCCATCACCTGTGACGGGTTTATCCGGCAGGTCGCCTCGGCCGTAATGCCTTTCCGGTCAAACGTTTTGGGAATAAAAAGGGTGGAAACAACAGTCCCGTTAATTTGACCGGTATACCGGCTGTTATTTACCAAATTTCCCGGATTAAACGCTCCAATGTCCGCGGTAAATTGAATCTGATTGTCCATTTCCGATGACAGAATCCCGGCCAGATTGCCGCTGCCGGCAAGTTTCCCAAAGGGTGTTTTCAGCTGAAAATTCTCAAAAATAAAATCAGCCCCGGCAATGCGGACCCCCACTTTTGCTTCTTCAATCGAATAATCCCACATTCTTGAAGACGTGAGATCCAGGCTAATCTGCCCGGTTTGATCCGGCATGCCGATTTTTTGCCAGAAAAGTGTAAAATCCGTATTCAGACTCCCTGGAAATGCGTTTAAGTCAAGAACCGGCAGCACGGATAAATCCAGTCCCCTGATTTTACCGGCAATATCCAGGCTGACGGTATTGACCGCATCGATGGTTACCAGGCCCTGTGACACCACATGGCAGGCATCCATGGCCAGATCCACATGACAATCCATTTTAGAGACCGGACCCTTAACAGCTAATTTGCCGGAAACAATATCTGCATCCGGCATTTGAATCGGAACCGCCTGCCCGAAATCACCCAGGGACAAAGCTTCAATCTCAGCCTTTAAATCCATATTGACCCCATTCGGTTTGACCCCATTCGGGCCATTTTGGGGAAAATCGAGAAGACCGTTCACCGTAAAATCAAATTTCCTTCCTTGAATTCGGACATCTTTGAAATTCAGGCGACACGCTTTAAAATTATATCGAATATCACCGGACAAATCTGTCAAATCTATATAGGGATTGTCCAGACTCACCGCTATGTGCCTGACCTTTACAGAAACATCTTTTCCGATATCCACGATAGCCTGACATTCGATTCCCTTCAAATAACGAATTGCTTCGCCCTTATCCGTTGCTTGTGTCATGGCAACGTCAGAGTTGTGGATCAACAGCCGCCTGACGTTGACCTTAAAATCTGAAAAAACGTTTAATTTTGAAAGTTTGTCCGACAACGGCGCCGGCAGATGATCAGGCGAATTCTCAGATGAAAGCATGTCAACATTCCACGTGCCGTCTTTTGCCTGAAGCAGATTCACAGATACGCCGTCTATCGTCAGCCGGTTAATCCACAGAATGCGGCCCAGCAGCATGGGGATGCTGTATAAGACATCAATTCTGTCCGCCGACATCAAAAGGACGCCGGTTTTTGAATCCTTTAATTCGACCCCTTTAATCTCAAAACGGGAAAGCAGGTTACCCCTCAGTTCCTGAATATGTAACACTGACCGGGTATTTTGTGCGATGGCACTTGTTATAACTCCCTTGACGGCATCCCTGGCAGGGCGGGTCTGAAGGGATAGGAATACACAGACAAACACAATGAGCAGCATCGCTGTCACATAAAGGCCCCCACGGACAATACCCCCAACAATTTTATTTAAGTTTGCCATCTTATCAAATCATTACCATAATTTTTTTTCCTTAAGCGCCTTCTACCTTCTACCTTCTACCTTCTACCTTCTACCTTCTACCTTCTACCTTCTACCTTCTAAAAGGTCTGTCCAATATTAAAATGTAAGTACCACCTGTCTTTATTCAGTAAATCGGTCAGCAACGGATCATCGCTTGCCGTACTTTTCGCCGGATTCAACTGATACCCGAAATCAATCTGGATCGGCCCGATGATGGTATTATATCGCAGCCCCAGCCCGCTTGCGTATCGCAGATTTTTAAAATTTACATGGTATGATTCAGAATCCAGCGTCCCCGCATCCAGAAACAAAACGCCGGAAAAATCATTAACCACCGGAAACCGGACCTCCATATTGCTGACAAACGATGACAAGCCACTGATATCCTGAATGACATCATTATGATCAATTACGCCGAGTTTTTCAAAACCATATCCCCGGACTGATTTGCTGCCGCCCAGAAAAAACTGCTTGGAGATCGGAATGTAGTCCGTATCCCCGGTTTTTTGAATTGTTTGAAACACCATCCGGCCAGCAAGCACCATGTCCCAGGGGAGCGGAATAAACACCCTGGCCTCAGTACCCGGCCGGATATAATCAATTTCCGACCCAAGATAGCCGGCGGCATTTTCAATTGAAAAGCTGACCGATGAACCCTTTCGTGAATTTAACACATCATCCACTGTATTGCGTTCAATATTGAATTTGACCGATGATACAAGGTAATTTTCAGTATCTCTGGGGTCAATCAAATCCTCGGAATCGTCGACATGAATATCTTCGGGCCGGTTGACCGCCAGATTATAACCCAAATAAAAGAACCAGTGATTTTCCAGTTTGCGGTAAAAATTCACTTCCGAGCTGGTCCTCTGGAGTGTGTAATAATCTGTTTCTTCGCGTTCAAAACCAGCCGTGGCAACCAGGTTATTTCGGGCAGACAGAAAATACGGCAAAAAATATTCCGCGTAAATATTTTCCACAATATCGGACCGACGGGCACGCAACGTCAACCTGTCCGCCCGGCCGCTTAGATTCCGGTAATTCCATCCAGCCTGAAGTCTGGCCCCATCATCCGTGCCATACCCCACACCAAATTTCACACTTTGTTTTTTCTGCGGTTTTACCTGAATAACAATGGGAACCGTATTTATTTCTGCTTCCGGGTCACCCACCTTAATGACGGCGGTTTTAAAAATATTTAAGTCAAAAAGATTTCTCCGGCTCTCATCCAGCGCCTGAGCGGCAAACTGTTGGCCGCTTTTAATGGATATTGCCCGGTGAACAACTTCTTCATGGACATACCCTTCATGGCCCGTGATCGTTATATCACCAAAATAATACAGTTGTCCCGGATCAATATCAAATGCGATATCCGCTGAATTATCATTTAAGTCAACGGTTGCGTGGCCGCTGACGCTTGCAAAAGGATGGCCCTGATTTCCCAGGAATTTGCGAATCAACGCTTTGGACTGGTCATAGGCGTCGGTCTTAAAAATCCGGCCGGATTTCAGCAGAAGGGTGTTGCTGATCCGGGTCTCGGATATGGATGCAGATTTGCACAGGCAGTCAATCAGAATATTTCTAATAATGACCGGTGGGCCTTCTATGATTTGAAATGTGATATCACATTCGGGGATCAGCGCATCTTCCGACCCATTACCGTTATCCGGAAACGGCTTCGATGATTTATCGGCATTCGTTTGGTGAAAGGAATCATTTTCTTCATCTTCTTCGTGGGACGGTACGACAAGATATTCAACGGTTGTCTGATAATACCCCTGTGTCTGGTAATACTGCTTTATACGAAGCGTATCATCTTTAATATCCTTCATATAAATAACCGGATGCGCCGACCAGAATTTCCAGACCGGCGGTGTCTTGGCGACAAGTGACTCTGCAAACGCCTTTTTATTTATTTCATTCACGCCGGCAAAGTTAACTTTCCGGACCTTAAACAAAACATTATCAGCAACTTCGGCAAAAGACGATCCAGCCCCCAAGACAATTATCAAAACCAGCAAAAGCAAAACTTTCGGGAATTCAATCTTTGGCAAAAGTTTTACTCCCTAAGACAAGATCCAGTATCGTTACATTTCCCAGATGATCGGCTTCCGCTTTTTTTCTGGATGCCATCAGCGCCTGAAGCAACGTGTTTTGTTCATTTTCTTTAACATGCCAGTCGCCGTCCCCTTCATGACGAATCGCGTCACATACATCCAAAACACTGATCAATCCAATGTTCTTAGACGGCTGAAACGTAATTTCATCGTCGACGATTTCCTGAAACAACCCGCGCTCACATAATTTTTGGGTTATTTCTCTGACAAGACGAACCGGCACGACCAGTGCATTCGATAAATCTTCCACCCCCATGCGCCTTAGTCCGTTATGAAATATCCAGGCAACTTTCAGCATAATATTTAATGCCATTTCTTCTTTCTGGCCATATGACACATCGTAACAATTAACCTCCTGCTGGTATGACCGGACATTCTGAATAGCATATGATAGCTGTGCGCCGATCAGTACAATCAGCCAGCTGATATAAAGCCATATAAAAAAAATCGGCAGGACAGCAAACGTTCCATAGATCGTGTTATATTTTGCCACACCAATATTAAAATCCGTATATATCCGAAACGCCATTTCCCAGACGCTGCTGCAAATGATTCCCGCAACCAGCGAAGGGACAAACTTAACCCGGGTATTCGGCATTAAAATATACATCATTGTAAAAGCAACCCAGAGAGTGGCATGAGGGATAATCTTGGAAAACAGGACAAAAAAATGTTCAAAAACTTCATATTGCGTTAATGCCGCGACAACGGTATTGGAGGAGAATGACGCGATCATGGCCGTTGACAAAACCATCAGGAAGGGCCCTAAAAACAGGACACTGATATAGTTTGAAATTTTTCGGGGAATAGTTCTTTGGCGGGCCACGCCCCACAGTTCATTGAATGTTCTTTCCACAGTAGAAAGCATCATCACGGACGCATAAATCAAAAGTGCAGTGCCAAAAGCCCCCAGCGCCTTAAAATTCGTATTGGAAATATATTCTATAATCCGGCTGGTCAGTTCCTCCTGTTCAGCTGTCAGATAGTTGACCAGCGCATGTTCCAGTCGGCTATGAAACCCCATGCCTTTTAACATGGAAAAAGCAATCGCCAGAAGCGGAACAATGGCAAGGAGCGTACTGTAGGAAAGAGCTGATGCGCGAAGCAAAATCCGGCGATTTTGTAGCCCGTGAATGGTCAGCAGAATAATCCGGACCATCTGGTAATAAAAAGAATACAACCGGCCGGCATCTTTGGGGTCATGCCATATTTCATTTCGCAGAAAATCGGAAAGCTTCTGCAGATACGCTATGATACTTCCCATCGCATCTCCCCGTTGTTATTATGTTAACAGCCCGTCAAAAAAATCATTCCCCTTATCATCCACAATAATAAATGCCGGAAAATCTTTAACGGTGATCATAAAAACAGCTTCCATGCCCAGTTCGGGATATTCAAGAACCTCCATATGGGTAATACATTCCTTGCCCAGTCGGGCTGCCGGTCCGCCAATGGAGCCGAGATAAAATCCGCCATGAGTTTTACATGATTCGGTCACCTGTCGTGACCGGTTGCCTTTTGCCAGCATCACCATGGACCCGTCATGTTTCTGGAATTCCGGCACATAGGGGTCCATGCGCCCGGCAGTGGTCGGTCCGAAAGATCCGGATGCAAATCCTTCCGGGGTCTTGGCCGGGCCCGCGTAATAAACAATATGGTCTTTTAAGTATTGCGGCAGCGCCCCTTCTTTTTCCAGTCTGTCATATATTTTCGCATGGGCAATGTCCCGGGCTACGATAATTTTACCGGACAAAAAAAGACGGGTGGCCACCGGATATTTGCTTAATTCATTTCGGATATCTTTCATGGGCTGGTTTAAATCGATTGGCACTGCGGCATCATCTTCGGTATGGGAAACTGGTAGAAACCGGGCCGGATCTTTGTCCAGCTGTTCTAAAAAGATACCGTCCTGATTGATTTTTCCCTTGATATTTCGATCGGCACTGCAGCTCACCCCGATACCCACGGGACAAGATGCGCCATGTCGCGGCAGCCGGATCACCCGGACATCATGACAAAAATATTTCCCACCGAACTGGGCGCCGATGCCGAGATCGTAAGATATTTTCAATAATTCCGCTTCAAGTGAAACATCCCTAAACGCATGCCCGTATTCATTTCCCTGCACCGGAAGATGATCCAGATAGCCGGCAGATGCCAGCTTAACGGTTTTTAAATTCATTTCCGCAGACGTTCCGCCCACCACGACAGACAAATGATACGGCGGGCACGCAGCGGTTCCCAGGGATTTCATTTTCTGCGTTAAAAAAGCAACCAGCGTTTTCGGATTCAGAACAGCCCGGGTTTCCTGGTATAAATAGGTTTTGTTGGCTGATCCACCGCCCTTGGCAATAAACAAAAAATTATAGGCATCTCCTTCAACCGCATAGATCTCAACCTGTGCAGGCAGGTTGCATCCGGTATTTTTCTCTTCATACATGGAAAGCGGCGCCATCTGGGAATAACGCAGGTTGTTTTTGGTATAGGCATTGAAAACACCTCTTGTCAGGGCTTCTTCATCTGAAAAACCGGTCCAAATCTGCTGGCCTTTTTTCCCCATGATAATGGCGGTCCCGGTATCCTGGCACATGGGAAATATAAAATTCGATGCAATCACCGCATTTTTCAACATCTCCAGGGCCACATACCGGTCATTTTCCGAACTTTGCCTGTCTTCGATGATCTTTGCCAACTGTTCGAGATGAGCGGTCCGGTAAAGATGGGCAACGTCCGTAAAGGCTTTTTCCGAAAGCAGCGCAAGGCCGTCTGCGTCCACCCGGAGGATGTCTTGTCCGTCAAATGAATCGACATCCACATGATCCGGGGTTAAACAGCGGTATTCGGTTTTATCCTCACCGAGGGGAAACATGGGCTGATATTGAAATTCCATATCATAAACTCCTGAATTAAAACGATTGTCATGTTTAAAAATTTTAAACATGTCGAATATCGAACAAAAAATTTCGAACCGCAGAAGTATAAAAAAACTTCGAAATTCGATATTCCCTTTTCGACATTCTGCGGTTCATTTTGAAAATAAGGACAGGCCACTGTGCCTGCTTTTCTCAACTTATTTTTTTACATCTTGTCTATTTTCTTCAACAGAGGTCATATCAGCAGAAAATGATCCTCATGAAAATGTCTTTATCTTTTTGTCTTTTATTCCTTTTAATAATTGATCCAAATTCCCGTTTTTTGTGGCATAGGCAAGAAATACGTCGTCTGCAATATCAACCATTATTTTATTTCTTTTATTTGCTGTTTCCCGGGTAATACGTGTTATGGTTTTATCAAACGGAGTCACTATTAACAGCCTTTCATGTTCCATCGCTTTTTTGATTTCTTTGGGCCATCTTTTCTTCATTCCCCTTGCCAGTACAAGTATAAGCGGCTGAGTTCCTTTTAATAAAATATCAAAGACGTCTTTTTCGATCCTGCTTTGAAAACATGATATTACGCATTCACCTTTATCTTTTTTGCTTCTGGCCCAATCAAGGCTCTTGAGGACAATATCAGCCGGACATTTCCGGGAGCAGAGAAAGGCTGTTTTATGGAGATTGATAATTTCTTTATTTCCGAAATATTCCATTTTAATCCTGATCCATCACTTCCCAGTAGCCGCCTTTATCCGGGCCAACGCGCTTAATTTTACCTTCCGCTTTTAGTTTTGATATCTGTTTTTTTATCATCCGTTCTGTAATTCCTATTTGTTTAGCAATTTCAGGGATAGTTATATTTTTATCCCCTTGCATGCACAGTACTATTTTCAGTGAACTTTCCAGTGAACTTTTTTAAATGGTTTCCGATGAGGACGAATCCTGCGAATTGGGTATGATTCCCTTAAACAACAGCATAAGGCCGGATGGTTCATAATTGAAAATTGGGGAATGAACGCCATGCTGCTTCCACTCATTAAGTATTTTTTCTATTCCGCAGCCCCATGCTTCAATCAGACCGGTTCGAAAAAAAGCATTGGCAAAACCGCAAATCCATTTGAGGTATTCGTCTCTCCAGGATTTTTTGTATTCTATGTTTTGACTTTCCGCCATTGTGAATATTATTCTCTGCTTACAAGATGTTCACTGCTGTGAGGGCCTTCCATATAGGCATCAAGTACTTCTTTCACTGCAGTATTTGATGTCGTAGTTGATGATAAAATCGAGTTCTTCTTCGGTGAAGTTGTTGTGCTGAATCATATGTAATTAATTTTCCTCATTATTTTCAAGCAGTGCATAAAATTCATTCAATTTGTTTTTTAATACTTCTTTTGGGATAAGCTTTGTTTCGTATTCGGATATTACGGCGGGGCTGACAGAACGGCTTAAGGCATACTCAACGACTTCGTCATTTTTTTCCCGACATAGCAGTACACCAATACTTGGGTTCTCGTGTGACAGCTTAACATCCCTGTCCAGAGCTTCCAGATAAAATTCCAGCTGCCCCAGATGACCCGGCTTGAATTTGACGGATTTAAGCTCAAATGCGACCAGGCATTGAAGTTGACGGTGATAAAAAAGAAGATCAATAAAAAAATCATCCTCCCCTACCTGCAGGCGGTACTCCTGCCCCACAAAAGTAAATCCAATACCCAGCTCCAGAATAAAATCCTTAAGGGAAGAGACTATGGCTTGTTGCAGTTCTTTCTCCTTATGCGGAACAGGAAGGTCTAAAAAATCAAAAATATAGCTGTCCTTGAAGACGCCTGCTACCGGTTGGGGTAGTTGTTTTACGGTCTCTGACAATTTTTGATTTGCCAGCATGGTTCGTTCATAAGTACCGCTGTTAATCAGTCGTTCAATTTCCCGAATGCTGTATTTCTGATGACTGCACAAAAGCAGATAAAATTTGCGTTCTTCTGCTGTTTTCAGGCTCATTATCCTTCGATTATGAGTCCAGCTTAATTCTGCCACCAGTGATGGCAGTTTTCCATTTTGTTGATATGTCTCGTAAAATTGCTTCATCGTCCAAATATTTCTGGCAGAAAACCCTTTAATTGCCGGGTCCTTGTATTTTAAAAAGATTGCCAGCTCTTCAACAATTCCTTTACCCCAACCTCCATCTTGTAGCTGCCGGGAAATATATTGGCCAATACTCCAGTATAGCTCTACAAGGGTTTTATTGACCTGGCTATACGCCTGCTGCCTGGCTTTTTGAATTTGTTTTAGAATTTCATCAAACTGGTTTTGCAGATCTTTAGCCATCACTAATTCCCACCGATTTCACTGCCGAGAATGCCTTCTATATAGGCATCGAATGCTTCTTTTACTGCCACTGTGAAAAGTATAAACTGGTTTTACATACATTTTTTACAAAAGATGTGACCAAATCAGATTTTTCAAGAAAATACGTTTCCGCAGCTTCCCAGCCGCTGTCATAGACACAATGGCTTTTTACGAGTTTGTCAATGCTGGTAAGGATAGCATATTCTTCCTCTTCTTTTATGTCGTGTTCGTTCCAGTAATCGGTCAATTTATTGCGGGTTTCTTGTCCCGTCATCCGTTGCTGAATCCATTTTTCGCTACGCCCATGTTGTTGCCAATATTCTCTCGCACGATCAAGGGACTTTGCCGGATCAGCCATGTCCTGCATACGTTCATAGCCCACCTTGGCCAACCATAACTTAATTGGCTCAGCCTTCGGGCTGGGAACAGACTGTATCAGGCGAAGCAGTGTTTGCGGATTTGCGACATCGGTTAATCGCATTTTTCCATCCAAAGCTTTCATTTTCAACCGGTCACAATTTGTGACCACTTCACTTCCTTCGTTTTTTAATCTGTTTTTAAGCGTAGTCCAGTATGTTTTAGCTTTTTTATAATCTTTTTGGTCTGTTAACACCGCAACAATATCTATAACAGAAAAATACCAGACGTCATTTTCTTCATCATAATGCCTGCGGATTTGATACCCTTCAAATATGGCAATAGTGCTTTCTGAATCAGTCGTCATGATCAATTCCTTCTGCACAGTGTCAACCGGTGACAGATTGTCACCGGTTGGATTTGTTTTATATATTGTCCTCCCCGAATGCCCGGACATGGGTTTTCAACGCGCACATATCGCCGCACATGGTACAGACATCCCGGTTTTTATCTTCACTGGCAAGACGCACTTTTCTGGCTTTTTCCGGATCAATACACACCTCAAACATGGTTTTCCAGTCAAACCGGTTTCTTGCTTCAGACATCTTCCGGTCCCTTTCCCAGGCAGAGGTAATGCCTTTTTCCAGGTCGCCGATATGGGCCGCGATTTTGGATGCAATCACCCCTTCCCGGACATCTTCAATAGTTGGCAGGGCCAGGTGTTCGGCCGGGGTCACATAACACAAAAAATCCGCCCCGTTTGCCGCAGCAATGGCACCACCGATGGCAGATGTGATGTGATCGTATCCCGCCGCAATATCTGTTGGCAAAGGCCCCAGCACGTAATACGGCGCGCCCCCGCAAACACGCTTCTGCATTTTCATATCCCCGGCAATTCGGGAAAGCGGCACATGGCCGGGGCCTTCAATCATCACCTGAACCCCGGCATCCCTTGCCTGCTGTGCCAGATGGCCGAGAGTGATCATTTCCGTAATCTGGGCGCCGTCTTCAGCGTCAAAAATAGTTCCAGGCCGAAGGCCGTCGCCCAGAGAAAGTGTCACATCATACTCCCGACAAATCTCCAGCAACCGGTCGTATTTTTCATACAATGGATTCTCCGCATTATTCTTCATAATCCATTCCGCCATCAGGCTGCCGCCCCGGGATACAATTCCCATGAGCCGGTGGCTTTTCTTTAAAACCCTTATGGTCTCACGCGTAATGCCGCAATGCACGGTAACAAAATCAACCCCGCCTTTCGCCTGATATTCAATTTCATCAAAAATCTCATCTTCTGTGATATCGGCACATGAACGATTTTCGGCAAACACCTTGCTGATGGTTTTGTATATGGGCACGGTGCCGATCATCACCGGCGAATGCGTAATGATTGATTTTAATATCTTGGCAAGATCACCGCCGGTTGAAAGGTCCATGACCGCATCCGCACCAGCAGCAACCGCTATATCCAGCTTGCCCAGTTCCTCTTTAATATCAAAATGACTGGGGGATGTTCCGATATTGGCGTTTACCTTTGTTTTCAACCCTTTGCCCACACCCATGGCGGTAAACACATGATTGATATTTTTCGGGATGACAACAGACCCGGCCGCGACCCGTTGGCGAATTTCCTCGGCCGGTGTATCTTCATGATCTGCGACCTGGGCCATTG
>Ga0307991_1000942_pt1 | contig 20965 bp, 17 predicted proteins | sample EllFjometagen131_FD_203146 | JGI IMG/M metagenome (GOLD analysis project Ga0307991, IMG submission 203146) | Marine microbial communities from Ellis Fjord, Antarctic Ocean - #131 | ecosystem: Environmental > Aquatic > Marine > Unclassified | place: Southern Ocean | collected 2014-10-08 | reverse complement strand
CTATGTGAAGCTTAATCCTTTTATCGTGATCAAATTTGTAATGATCTGACATTATTTCGATTTTTTCTGTTATTCCCTTGGAATGATTACAGGTAAAATGAGATTTACTATCGATTATCTTCATGAAGGTTTCGGAAATTGGAAGTATATCTTCCCATTCATAATCATAAATAATCTGCGGTACGATCCTATTAAGAACCTCAATAATATTGTAGAAAGAAAGATCCAGCCAGAATCTTTCTTTATGAGAAATAGATAGAAAGGCATCAGCGACTTCTGGTGAAAACAGCTTATTCCTATTTTTGGTTACATAAGATAAAACTTGTTTTCTTTCCTTACTTTTAAGTTTTGCTAAATTAAAGTTCATATCAATACAATCTGCCAGTTGAATGATCTGGGCAAATAGAGGAATATCTTCACCTGAGATCTTGAATAGTCCAGTTCCATCGTAATTTTCATGATGATAAAGAATTACGTTTTTCCTTTCCTGATACAGAGGAAATGATTCCAGGTTTTTCTCACCTTCTTCACAATGTGCCGGCAGCATCTCCATTAGTTTAAGATTTTTTAACCTTAATCCAGCTAAAGTAAGGCCATTATCATGCAGTAGCGATAATACAAAAAGGTCTTTAATTTCCTCTTCAGACAAATTCATTGCTCTACCTATAGTAATGGAAATATAAGCAATTTTCCTGGAATGATGCATGGTAACACTTAGATAGTCCATCTCAGCAAAATCTAGAGCTAAAGAAAATGCTTCCAGGCATTTTGACATATTGAATTTCATTTTAACCTCCTGCTCAATGTTGAGAAATGATCTGGGTGAGCAGCAGAATCAAAATAATTCTAATTTCTAATTTCCAATTTCCCATTTCACTTTTCTTTTTACCGACTACACTCTTTATCTGAATTATCTTCGGATTAATTATTATTTTTTATTGATAGTTTCAATTCTATTCAATTCATCAATACCCATTCCTTCATTTTTTAAAAATTCAGTAATAATACTAGTTTTCCCATCAACATAAGCATCAATATCATTTGGATATTTTTCTGCCAGTTCACGCTTAATTTTGCTATAAACTTCAATTGCTTTTACATTATCTCGTAAATGTTTTCTTAACATTAGATGATTTCTCAAATTTTCACATCCATCTATACAAACGTATAAATTGTGATCCATCCAAGTAATGTGTTTATTGTCTTTTTTATATTTCAGTGCTTCTCTATCTTCAACTCCCATATTGCCAATATGATTATAGCCTACGCTAATTAATCGTTCTATCACCTGTTTACTATCTCTATTGTTAATTACAATAATATCAATATCCAAAATAGGTTTTGCCCACATACCTGCAACTGATGTACTACCTACATGTTCAATTTTCACATTGATGTTTCTTAATAGTTTTTTATAAAATTTACATGCTTTTTCAAATTCTATTTTCCACCTTGGGTTATATGACTCAACAATGATCTTATTCAAACTTTCTATCTCCATATACTTTTAAATTTCCATCTCACTTTTCACTTTTTACTTCTCACATTCATAATTTCTAATTTCCCATTTAATATTTCACTTTCCCTCTTCTGTCTTATGCTTAAAAAATGACAACATTAAATTAATAAGTTCATCCGGGCATTCTATTGGTGTATTATGTCCAGCCTTTTCAATTATACATAATTGTGAATTTTTTATTCTTTTTGCTATAATTCTTTGATAATCAGGTGGGAATTGAAAATCCTTTTCACCTGCAATAATCAATGTTGGATTTTTGATCAAGCTTAATTTGTTCTCTAAATCCCAACCAGTAAAATATTCTCTAAACCATAAATGGACTGTTTTTAAAGTATGCTTTCCTGAAATCGATTTCAGGAATATGTTTATATCATAACTGTAAAAATAGGCTTTACCAAATTTTAGGAATGCATATGGTATTTGAAGTAAAGATATATTACCGTTAAAGAATTTATAAGCCCACTTTGAGGCTTTTTCAGGATAACCCCATTTTGATAAAATTTTTGGAGCCTCTTTTTGTACTTGAACAGCATTGAAGCCTGTATCAATTAATACTAATTGTGAAACACGTTGGGCATAACGTAGAACATATTCCAACGCGACAAACCCGCCAAATGAATGTCCAATGACAATCCATTTATCAATTTTTAAATGTTCCCGAATATTCTCTAAATCAGATGTGAAATATTTGAATGTGAGTGTATCATAATTAGTTATTTTTGATTTTCCATTTCCCCGTTGATCTACAAAAATTAAACGATAATATTTAGCCAATGTTTTGAGATTAAGCATATATTTATGGTCGACGCCCGGACCACCATGTAACACAAGTATTGGATTACCTGTACCAAATTCTTTGTAATATAATTTTGTTTTATTAGAATTAATAAATGGCATTTTGTTATTTCTCCTAACTAATGCTTAATTTTCTGTCTGCGCAGCAGAATCAAAATAATTCCTACTCATAATTTATAATTGACTTCGTCGGTCTCCGCTTCGCTCCGGCTCCTAATCTCTAATTTCACTTTCCTTTTACCGGCACACCTGTTAATGGTATATCTTATTTCAATAATATCATCTTCTTTGTGTCAGTTAAACTCTCGGTTTGCAATTTGTAAAGATATATGCCCGATGCTTGTTTCGATGCATCCCATAAATAATTATGTTTACCAGATTCAAATTTATGTGACTCAATTATTTGTCCTTTAATATTGAATATAGTAAGAGTTCCAGATTCATTGTCCTTGATATCAAAGTTGATCATTGTCAACGGATTAAATGGGTTTGGATGATTTGGATATAATTGGGTATTAATGGGAAGTAACTCAATATCACTACCAACAGGATTTACAGTAATATAATTCAATTTAATTTCTATATCTTCATTTATTCCATCACTTACCGTTAGCGAAACTGAATAAACACCAATCTGGGTATATGTAAATATTGGATTTTGGTTGTAAGAATCAATAATTCCATCATTGTTGAAATCCCACAACCAGGAGATAATTTCTCTTGAATTCTTCTTCTCTACATTTTTCGATTTGCCTGAGTCTCTCAATAGTGCAGAAAATCCACCTGTAGATAAATCGGTAAATTGAACATTAAGAGGCAATAAACCAGTGAGTGGATCTGCCTCAAAATCAGATATTAAAGGCACAACTTCATCAATTACTTCAAGTGTTACAGGAACAGTTACCAAAGGTTCATCTGGATCATTGCTATTAATGAGGATATTTGCACTATATTCATCAGGTTCTAGATCTGTGGCATCGAAAGTGAGTTCAATATCGGTTGAGGAATTTGCAGGAACTATACCAGAAGCAAGAGAAACTGAAAGCCAATCAATTGTGTTATCATTTGTTACTACAGCTTGATAGTAGGGAGATAATCCACTTGCATCTACTATTACTTGATTTGGTGGAGGAAATGCACTATTACCATTTCTACTCTCTAATGTACCAAATGTTGTAGTTATAGGTACCGTTTCATTACCATAATAATAGGTTACTGTATCACTCCAATCTGCTACTATATAATAGAACATTCCACTATTCATTGAAACATCAATACTGCCAGAAGAATACCACCCTTCACCTGTACCTGAATTTAAGATAATTATCTCATTAATTTTAGTAAACACACCCATTGCTTCAGTACCCTCGTAAACCATGAAATAGAGTATTGTTGAGTTTCCTATACTTAAGTAAACTTTTTGTTCAACTAATGTCGTTGGATTATTAACATAGAACACATTGCCCTTCATAATTTGAGCGCCTGAGGAATAGCCTATAGTGCTTCCAAATACTTCCTCTACATCGCGGTTTGCTGATGAACCAGGAATCTGTTTATTATTACATCTACTGCTCATAACAGGATTATCTGACAATTTATCATCATTGGGATATTGAATATTTTCTGGATGAAGATCTAGGGAATTATAATGATTTTTGCGTAATTCATCAGTTAGAATCCTCAGTGCAGAATTAGAATTCTCTTTTATTCCTATAGTATTGTCTCTTCTAAGCTCAACATCTTGAATTGTAATATCAAAATTGAGGTCACTTTCCCCATTATTATAAATTGTTAAATATTGAGTTGAGGTTTCATCCACCTGTAATGTTTCACTGAGAGATGTTGGTGATACTGAAATATCAGGTGGCTCCAACCATTCTACATAAGCTGGTCCAGCAGATTCAGATTCTCCTTCAACATAAAAAGCTGTTACTTCATATTCGTAGGCTCCAAATTCTGTGAGATCATCAGTGTAAGAAGTAGTCTCTGTAGTTCCAATAACTGTACCATCACGATAGATATTAAAATTCTGGAAATCACGAGATTCTGAATCAGGCTGGTAAGTATATTTTCCTTTGTAAGGAGGTGTCGGAGCTAAATCCTGTCCAATTAAAGCGTCTGTTTGGATAAGGTGTTCTGGGTTATTTATCGAAGAATATACATTCCTGTATTTACTTTGTTTAACATTGTCAAAAGCATATCCATTGTCTAATCCAGTTAGTGAAACATAGTCAAATTCAGATTCTAGTGAGATTGTACTATCCCATGTTTTTAATCCGATATTACCATTTGTAAATGAATCGTCAAAATATGTTCCATACGATATTCCATTAATAAATAATTCAAAATAACCATCTGCGTATATTACTTTCAATATGTTCCAGTCAGAAGTATTCAAATCAGAACTAATCGTATCCATGATAGTTGTCCATCCGCCATCAAATTTTGATAACCAGCATTGGTTATCTTCTTGATAACAAAATATATAAGAATTTACCCATTCACCATTACCACTTACATTTAATGGATCACCGTTTAAATAAAAACCAATATTTGTACCGGAAGTGGGTGCATTAACAATCCTCATTTTTGCTTCCAATGAATAATTGTTAAAGGTCTGATCATAATAACTTGAATTTTCAGTATGTGTTCCATCGGCATTTACATTGTATACACCACTTCCAACGAGCCAATTTCCACCAATCGGTACCCAGTTATCCGCAACTCCATCTTCAAAATCTTCATAGAAACCAGTACCAGTGCCATAATTCCAGTTAAGAGCTACTTCTCCTGTCACTTCATCTAAATCTGCTGTGAGGTTTGTCGGAGGGATAAAACCCACTGTTATGTAATCCATCTTAGTTTTCGTATTAGTATTAAAGCCATCACTTACAGTTAAAACTACAGTATATATTCCATCTTCTGTGTAGGTATAAGCTGGATTTTGTTCATAGGAATCTATCGTTCCATTATTATCAAAGTCCCATTCCCAGGAGACGATTTCACGTGAACTATCTACATTGAGTTTTTTTTCACTATTTGTTTTGGAAGGTGTGTTTATATCCTTATCAAGATCGAGTATTATATCAAGTCCACCAGAAGATAGATCAGTAAACTGAACATTGAGAGGTGCCAAACCAAAAAGTGGATCTGCTTCAAAATCTGCAATTATTGGTTCACCTACAGTAATATAATCAACTTTTGTTTCAATAGCCTCATATATTCCATCCCTTACTGTTAATGAAACAGTATATAATCCAGCTTCTGTATAGGTGTATGTCGGATTCTGATCATAAGAATCAATTGTTCCATCATTATCGAAATCCCATTCCCAATTAGTGATCTCACGTGAACTATTCTTCCCGATCAATTGATTTCTATCCTGTAAAGAAGATTTAAACTCATTTGCATGTTCAGTAATAATTATATCAAATCCACCTGTTGAAAGATCAGTAAACTGAACATTGAGAGGTAACAAACCACCAAATGGATCTGCCTCAAAATCTGCAACTATTGAACTACCAACAATAATGTAATTAATCTTTGTTTCTGTATCTACAGATACATTATCGTAAACAGTTAATGATATCGTATATATTCCAGCGTTAGAATAGGTATAAGTGGGATTTTGATCATAAGAATCTATTGTACCATCATTATCGAAATCCCATTCCCACACAATAATATCAAACTCACCTGTAGATAGATCTGTAAATTGAATATCAACTGGTAATAAACCAAGAAGAGGATCTGCTGAAAAATCGGCAATTAATGGGTCACCAACAGTAATATAATCTACCTTTGTTTCTGTATCTACAGTTACATTATCGTAAACAGTTAATGATATTGTATACATCCCAACGTCAGAATAGGTATAAGTGGGATTTTGATCATAAGAATCTATTGTACCATCATTATCGAAATCCCATTCCCAGTTTGTTAGATTACTTCCAGTGGATAGATCTGTGAAATTTACTGTTAGCGGTGGATCACCAGAAGTAATATCGGCAGTAAATTCTGCTACTAAAGGAATTATAGTTTCACCGAAGTCTAGATCGATAGCAGCATAACGTAGTGCGTTATTTGTTAAATCACCATTATTTGAAGTTGGTCCAACAGCTGAACCGTAATCACCATCATCCATAAATACAAAATTAAGTTTTGCATGATAATCACCTGGTGTATTACTGAGAATTTCAAGCTTATCACCCAAAGAGATATAGACTGGAAGCATACCAGCTAATTCCGGTGCGTAGTTTCCATCATAGTGATTTACCGGATCAATGACATTATCGTTTGGATTGGCATTAATATATCTAATATCTGACCAGGAAGTTCCTCCATCATCTGAAATAATTATAGCGATCTCAGGTTGTTGATACCAACCATCATATCCCTCTTCACCCCAATACGAATTCTGAAGTTTTGCACCATCATACCAAGCCGCAACAAGCCAATCTCCATTTGCAACCATTTTACAATTACTTTCGTGGAAATAAGCATCTTGCCAACCGTTATCAGAATTATAGAACCAGCTGGGAGCACTCATTCTAACAATGGGCCAGCCAAAAATATCATATTCATCAACCTCTCCGTCATCATCAAGATCAAAAGCAACAGCCAGATGATCATCAGCCGGATCTGTATCTTGAACATCGATATCATAGAAACTGAATTCATGCGTTACTGTGTTAAAAGTGAATATTTTGGGATATATATATGCTGCCCAGTACTCACCATCATCAATATTTTCCTGTGAATTGTAATTCACACCACCCATCCATTGAACTTTTGTATTATTGTCCGTAAATACTCCATTAAAGTGTGAAAGATCATTTGAAGGTAATATATACATTTCAGATGGTGTCATTCCGTCATCATTATACCATAAGTAATCACCAGTTTGGTTATTCGTTGGATTAGTCATAGGTTGCTTAAGTTGTTGAGTATATCTTGTGAATGTCTCACCATAATCCTCACTATACAAAGCAAATAGTGAATCTGCAACAGAACCAATAAAAGTAACTTGTCCATCATCTTCACACACTATCATATCCTTATTTATCCGGCCTATATCATTATATGCAATGTAATCAAAATATGGAAACGTGCTTACTGTCCATTCAAGATTGGATATAGTCAGTAAATCAATATCATCAAAATCAGCGTATAAATAAAGACTATTATAATTGGTATTTGTGCAATTATTTCCATAAGCATGAACTCTTCTGTGCCCAGCTTCAGGAGATGGACCTATCCAAACTATTGGCCAGATAAATTCATCATCATAATGTCCTGTGAATGGTTCACTCATTTCAGGATTATCAATAAGGATAAATGGAGTTATCCAGGCACCTGCAGATCCAGTAGCATGGAATAAAGAATATGACATGTGACTGTCATAACTTCCATCCGGTTCTGTAACAGCATGCCATACCATAAATGCATCACCAGTATAAGGATCAATTGAAAGAGAAGTAAATCCCTCACGGTTTACTTGTGAATTGCAGGCATTACTTTCTCCATGTGTTCCATCTACATTGATGTAGCCGTAATAAGCTCTACGGTCTGTACTGACATTCTGTGTTTCAGAGCGCATATATGACACATACGATCCACCAGCTTGATAACCATATGGTTGTGAATTTTCAGGTTGTTTTCTTAAGTTAAAGCCATTATAACTGAAGGGCATATAATCATAATACGAACTCGTCAGGTAAGTTGTATTATCACCATCACCATTTGGTATAAACGAATACTCAGGTGCTGGATACTGATTCCTTGTTACATTTTTCATGCCAAAACGCATTGCAGGATTATAGCTGTCTTTTGCAATTTGGGCTGGTTGCATAAAGTCTTCTGCAAACATGCAAACAGATAAAACACTAATTAGAAAAATTGTTGTTAGTTTCATTTTTTCCTCCCTATAAAAAATGAATATGAAGATTAATTACATATTAAATGATATAAAGATAAGTTGAAACTTGATAATTTCATTAAAAAACTAAAGAATGAAATATCCTAGTTAATTTTTTTGCTGAATTTTTTTTTAGTCAAGAATTTAATACGTTAACTCACATGTTACTTCCATTTTATCTTATTTCAACAATAAACACTTTTTAACTTTCTCAGTTTTATCATTTACTTTCAATTTATACAGATAAATTCCTGAACTGACTGAGTTATTATTTTCATCATCACCATTCCAAATTATTGAATGTGAACCTTTGGGCATTTGTTCCTCGATTAGAGTTTTTACTTTTTGTCCTTTGATATTGTAAATTAATAGTTCAATATTGGAATCATTTGGAATTGAAAAAGAAATTCTTGTTGATGGATTAAATGGATTAGGGTGGTTTTGTATTATAATTTTGGAATCATTGATTACATCATTCTCTACATCTACATTCAAACTTTCAAACTCATAAAATCCAGTGTTTAGGATAAATTGCTCTGAACTGAGAGCTTCTATTCCTAAGACATATCCAACAAATACTTTAAGGTCAAATTCATCACTAAAAGAATTATCAATATTATTATTGTATCCTTGCAGCAATCCATCTCGTTGTAATACGAAATTTTCACTTTCACATAAATCTGAATTCAAAACAGAAATTGTAAGGACAATTATGTATATAATTATTAATTTTTTCATATTGATCTCAAAAATTATTTATTAACATTTTCTTTTAATATTTCAATTTCTAGTTGCTGTGCTTTAATACATTCGATTAAAACTGGAATGATTTCATCATAAGCAATACCCATATAACCCTCGGAACCTTGGAAAACTGCACCAGGCATATGTTTTTGTAATTCCTGAGCAATTAAACCATTATGTTGTTTGTCATCAAATCCCATGCTTGGGTATTCGCTTTTTTTCCAATTATATGACACTCCATTTAGCTTTTTTAGAATATTTATAGGATTTCCAATTTTCTCAATATTTGTTTTGAAGCGTTTATCTGAGAATCCAACATGACTAGTTGCTGCAGATACACCGTAAACACATAATTTGTATCCTTGAGAGTTAGATGAACCAATTGCTACGTCAACTCCATTATCACCAGCATACATTACATCATTAGAAGTAAGCCAATCATCATCAGCTATATCGGTTGGAACGTTCATAGCATAAGCTACACTTGCAAAGTGTATTCTTGGTTGCATTTCTGTATCAATATCCACTGTTATACCTAACCATCGATCTGGTTCATTAAAAATAGTTTGATCTAAAGGATTTACTGATCCCAACGGTGTGTGAAAATATCCATCAACTATTTCTACTGCTTTACTTTCTTCCCAGAGTATCTCAGTTGATTGTTCAGTTTCATAGATTCGAAAATAAAGTGCGTGAAGACCATTTACTTGAATATTATCACTGTCTTTTAGAAATCCCTGGTAGTTAATTACTGACGGTGAATTCTGTCCATTTAAACTCAATACGGATATAATCAAAAAGATTACTAAAAATACAATTTGTTTCATTTTCTTCTCCTTTATTTTTGGTTACTATATTTACAATACCAATTTAAAATGTAAAATGTAAAATTCCCATCTCACTATTAACTTCTCACACTTCTAATTTCACTTTTCACTTTTCACTTTTCACTTTTCATTTTCTTCCAAATCGTCTTTGCTGTTGCACAAACTTTATCAGTTCCTTTAATTTTTATTGAGTGTATAAATGATTTATCTTTTGTATCATTTTTAGTCAAAGAAATGACCGTTTGACCATAATGCGCTTCGGCAATAAATCTACCATCTATAGAATACAAATAATAATTATCAATAATTTCCTCAGGAACTGACTCTACTACCCATTGTAAATATCTAATATTATTTACGTGCTTAATCATATCAGTATCATATCTATTTACTTTGAATTCTAATTTGTAATCTGAATTCTCAACTGCTTTAATCTTTTTAGAAATATTGTAATCAATACTTTCTTCATTACAGAAAGACCATTTTTCCATTATATCATCAAATATTTGAACAGGTCTTCTTCTATCTATATCAAAGAAAATCCATAAGCCTTTGGCTCTTCCAATAATATTATTTTGTTCATCATAAATAATATTTTCTCTAAAACCTTTAATTTTTGTATATTTTGACAACCAAGTTCTAATAGTAATCTTTTCTTTATATCTTGGATATCGCTCCATTTGCATAATCCCAGAAATTAAAACCCACCCAATATTTTGTTCTGCTAATTGATATAAACTATGGTTTATAGAATAACAATGGTCAGATCCTATTTCTTCTAATAGAGTTAAGATTGTAGTTGGCGATGCAACACCAAATTTATTCATTTCAAAATATCTTAGTTCAAATTGTTTATCGAAATAGTTTTTAATCATCTTACTTTCCTTTATTTATGTATTTCGATTTGACATGAAGCACAACGGTTGCATGAATTTTTGGGCATTTTAAATACTTACTTATCAAGTTACTATACCGTTTGTTAAATGTTATATTGCTCAAACATACTACTTTCCGCCCAATTTTTTATATTGCGTGTTAGCGTTTCGTGCATCTTTTATTCTTATCAATAAGTTGATTAAATTAATTTGTAAATCATTAAGATTTCACCCTATTCGTCATCAGTGCTTTTGTCAAATCTTTCATTCGATAAACCAATTAAACCTCTAATGAAACCATGAGCAATTGCAATCGGCAAAAAAAGGATACCTAATATTTGCATTTTCAATTCGTAAAACAATGAACTGTCTTTGTATGGTTTTCCTTTGAGTCTGGATTGAAATGCACTGACGGGAATTCCGTACATATTTCCTGCAATCATCATTTGAGTAGCCGAAAGTATAATTTGTGCTTTTTCTTCTCCATATTCTTTTACAATAGAATCATAAGCATATTTCTTAGGGTACCCTCTTGAATCAGCAAAATGTTGGGCAAACATGATAGCTTTTGCTTCTTCAATCTTAATGAAATTATCTCCTTCTCCGCTTAAAAAGCTGTTTATCTCTTCGTTACCCATCCCTTGACGCAAAGCCATTTTAGCATGGCCATATGAGCAGAGTGCACAACCGTTTACTTCAGTTACTGCCAATTGTAAACGTTTCACAAAATTTTCGTTAACTATTTTACTTTTTTTATTTCCAATTAGCTTTGACATTGCCCTTGGGGCAAAAACAACAGCACGATACATTTCCCGTAAACTGAATTTACGTTTAAATTCAATTCTTGAACTTATTGATTCCGGTAAGGTTATATCCCTTTTCATTTTCTTATTTCTATTATTCATTTGCTTATCGATTTCTTTGCATGAACGCTAACTTGTGTGTAACACCTATTGTTGTTATTCCTCTTATTTGGTTGGATAACAGCAATTGTGTATATTTTTCTTTTATCATTTTACTATTTCCTCAAATCATATTTATCAGAAATTCTATATTAATTTTCAGGCCAAGAACTCAAATTCTTCACCATATTAAATAGGCATAATGTTCCGCCTGCACAGCAGAATCAAAATAATTCACACTTATAATTTCCCATTTCCCATTTCACTTTTCTTTTTGCCGACACGCTTGTTACACGAATTATCTATTATATTCTCTAAGAGCATCTTCTATAATGTCTAATTTCATAAAATATGGAATCCAATTCGAGTTTATTACGATACCACCTGTAATTGCTAGTAATTTACCACCATCAGATATTCCTTCATCTTTATCAACACTTGTAAATGCACCTATGATCATACCTAGACCAGTAATGATCAAACCACCTTGAACGTAATTTAAAGTTTTATATTTATTAAGATACTCAACACAATTTTGATTATCGTTTATAGCTATTTTGAGATTAGGATAATTTGCTTTTAAGATTTCTCCATTCTTTTTGAAAAAAGCGATATCATATTCAAATGAAAATCCAGGAGAAAAAGATGTAAAACCTCCTGCTCCAGACATTGGTATACTTTGGGAAACTTTCTTACTGAATAAATCAATTTTACCTTCAACGATTCTTCTGGCAAAAGCAGTTGTACTAAAAGGATCAGGGACTTTATGAAAGAATCCATCTTCGTTTTTATAAGATTTGACTTCTTCTAATTCAATCCTATTTTCATCACTTGTAAGAAAATATATTTTAGCAAATATAGGATGCTTTTCTTCAAACTCTCCTAAGATCATCTTGCCATTTTCCAATTCTATGAAATATTCCGAATTGATTACAATCTCATCTTCTACTTTCAATTGAATATGATAGGCTATCTCTTCACTATCCAAATTATCCTCATTAAATCTTAGTACCTCATACTCTTCTAGATTTAATTTTGTATAATCCTTTGATAATAGATCTTCAAATCTTAACGTGTCAGGACCTTCAAAGATATTTTTAATCACTTTTTTGCTAACAATTATTAACACATCATCCTTACTAAGGAATATTTCATCTTCCGAAATATCCTTGATCTCTCCAACAACATATCCCCGCTCTGTTAATTCGATTGTAGTACAATAAATTTGATTTAATGAAAGAAAAACGATGATAATAGCTAAAATAAATTTCACTTTTTCTCCTTTGCTATATTTTATTTGTTTCTATCTTTACTTCGTGTAATTTTCTACTTGCACAGCAGAATCAAAATAATTCCAATTTCCCATTTCACATTTCACTTTTCTTTTTGCTGGTACGCTTGTTACGCGAAACATCTTTCGACTCAAATTTTTAACCTTTTTCTTAAGAACTTAATACAATGAAAAAGTTCTTCTGATTTTGATTCTTTAATTTTTCTCCATTTAGAGCTTAATTGAGTTCTCTGGAAAACATAATAATAATCTTTTTGTTTTCCTATTTTATAAGTTTTGTCTTTAAAATTTTGAAGATATATCCTTTTACTAACAGTTTTCCAGTCTGGTACTTCATTTATGCAATTAGTAATATCATACATCATCTCTGTAACAGAAGAGTACCTTTTAGAAAAACGGTGATTTGTGGCTTGTAATAATATTCTTTTCACTTTTTTTGGAAGATACAGAGGTAAAGTATTTGTATTAAGAATTTTCCCTTTTGAAATTTTATTTAAAATTATATCATCCTCAAATTTAGATTTTTCATATGAATCATTTATTGATCTAGAAATTGCTAGTTGTTTTTTATTTAAATAATCTTCAACGGTAAAGTTAATTTTACCTCCAAGAAGTTGAAAAAGAATTATACCAACTTGATAAATATCCGATTTGATGTAATGTCGATTATTAAGTGATTCAGGTGTTTTATAAAATAATGTCATTTCAGAAACATCAGAATAACCTTTATCAGAATCAATTTTTTTTATACTACCTAAATCACTAATTTTTGGTATATTTTTATCCATCAAAATATTTGCAGGTTTGATATCACGATGTAGTAAAATCCCGGGAGCTTTATGCAATTGATTTAAACCATTTAAAATATTATGTGTTATTGACAAGGCTTCTTTTATGCTTATATCATTTCTTTGCATGAAGTCTTCTAAGTCCCCTTGCTCAGCAATTGGAGTTTTATAATATAATAAATTATCACTTAATAGTTTTGCATCAAAAATAGTAATAATATTCTCGTGGTTCAAATTACTTAATACGTTTGGTTCTTCAGCTATTTTTTTATAATCACCATCAATGAATTTCATAGCAATTTTTCTATCAAGAATTTCGTCTTTTGCAAAAACTAAGTAGCAATTACCTCCTTTACTGTTTGTAGAAATTACAGTCAATTTTTTACAACTTGCTATGAAATCTTGGATTTCATCAGGAAAATCTCTAAGCATTAGGCAGCAACTCAAAAGCTAAGTCAAATGCTTTACCAAGATCCTGGGTTAGAGGTCGTTTAGTCTTTAACTCATTTTCTCTGGTATTTGTTGATCTAATTGTTGCAGAAAAAAATATATCTATTGGATATTCAATTATTGCTAGTAGGAAACCATGAATTTTGAAACTATCAGCTCCACCTTGTCTTTGTCCTGATCTAGCACGACCATTAATTGCAATTTTCTCTACATTGTTTTTCTTAATAAAAGCCACGATTGTTTTTTTTAACATATCTATTTGCTCAAAGTTATCATTTTTCGGAAATTGTAATTTATGGAATTTTACTTCAATAATTTCATGCTCATTTTTGGTGCCGGACAATGTTACTAATCTTAATAAATTCAATTTTAAGAATATTCCAGTAACTACCATATTAACTCCTTTTTCGCGTAACGAATGTATACCACACCAACTAAAAATGTAGTCATAACTAACTATTCTTATCCATATAAGGTAGTTCGTAATAACTTTTTTCTCGTCTCACTAAGCCTCATTTAAGCTCTGTTTTGTAATAGCTATCTAATGTATATTACATTGGTAGTTACCATGCAAGAAATGTTTAATTATTAATAATGTGTCAATAACAAAATTATTTGATAGTGTTAAATAAAAATTGACTAAAATCGGGTAAAAACTTTTTCTCCTACTAATGAAAAATAATAAAGCTCAAGATCTTAGAAAAGTTATCCAGTACCTGTTTGCAGGGATAACGCTAATAGTTGTAGTTCTGCTGATAAATGGTGTTTTAAATAGTGCTCACGGTTTTTGTCCCTACGCCAGTATCTGTTTTGGTGTGATGAGTGCAAAGCTTTCATTCAGTGTATTATTATTCCCCATCGCCGTGATTGCTGGGCTTCTAATAGCTGTTTCTACTATCTTCTGGGGAAGAAGATTCTGCGGTTATGTTTGTCCATTTGGAACAGTGCAGGAAATGATCTTCAATTTAAATCCAAAATCCCGAAATAATCGGCAATTACAGTTGCCAATCTGGCTGCATAGATTCCTGAAAGTATTTAAATATATAATTTTCTTTATTACTATCCTGGCAATATTCCGTTCGGTGCAATACGGATATATGCGGTTCTGTCCTGTTCTGGCAGTATCAAATCCGCTGGGAATCACGATATATTCAGCTTTAACTTTATTCGTAATATTTGTCGTTGGTTTTTTTATCAATCGTTTCTGGTGCAGGTATTTATGTCCTTACGCTGCCTTGATGAACGTATTTCAATATATCGGCAAGATTTTAAAAATTTCTTCCAAACGGATCCAGGTAAATGAGGAACTGTGCCGGGACTGTAAACTTTGTTCAAAAAACTGCCCGATGCAGATAGATGTTCATGCCCAAAAACGTGTAACAGACGTAAATTGTATCTTTTGCCTTAAGTGTTTGCAAAGCTGTCCGGCAGAAGATGGAATAAAGATAAAGAAAATAAAAAAAAATTAGTGATTTATGGATTGCTAATTGCATAACAAATTAATAAAAATATCGGAGAAAAAAATAATGAAAAAATGGATACTTATAATGGTTGTCTTAATGACAGCATTATCAAATATTTTTGCCGAAACTGGTGAAAAGTTGGAATTAACCGGCTATTCCGGTAAATTAAGTAAGACGGAAGATACCTGGTTTTTAAATACAGGTGAAGAAGTTTTCCAGCTTTCTCTTGCTCCGGATGAATTTCTCAAAGTGAATGAGATTGAATTGGTTCCTGAGTTGGAACTAACTGTAACTGGGATCAGGCAGGAAGATGTATTTGTTGTATATACGCTGCTCATTGCAGAAAGCGAATTAAACTTAAGGAATGAACTTGGAGAAATATTATGGCCCTACCATATTGACCCCAAGGGTTGTATCGGCTGTAGATTATGTGTAAAAAGATGTCCGTATGGTGCAATTTCCATGCAGAAAGGTATTGCCGTTATTGATGTAGACAAATGTACCGGCTGCGGGATCTGTGCTAATGGCGATGGAAAAAGATATAAAGGCTGTCCGGTTGATGTTATAAAGCAGACTGAGTAAATTATTATTATAATGGAATAGAAAAACATGAAAAAATACTTGTTGCTCATCTTTATCATCGCTCTTGGGTGTACTGATAATCTGGATAAAACTACAGCTTTTAATGAGAAGCCCCGGATAGAATTTTCTAAATGTTCCAGTTGTCTTGAATGTACAGAACTGTTCAGCTGTCCTGAAAATGCGATAAAGCTAGATCAACGTACACACACGGCTTATATAGATGCTGATCTGTGCACAGGTTGCATGGAATGTATCAATCTGTTTACATGCCCCGATAATGCTTTTACAATTAATGGTGATAATATAAAACCTGCCATGATTAATGATATTGCAGCAATTTCCGATTCGATCGGGAAAATGAATATTCAGTTCACCGCTACCGGTGATGATTCAACCTCAGGTAGAGCTTTCCAGTATAAGCTGGCTCTCAATGATAGTGATGGTACAATTATTGAGAATGATTTTATCCCTCCCGTTCCACAGAATGCCGGTGTTTTAGAAAATTGGGATCTTGCAGGTCTGCCGACCGAATTAGTAGTCACACTTAAAATTGAAGTTCTGGATGAACTTGAGCAGGCTTCTCTTCCAGCCATAACGGAAGTTTTTATCATGGGTGAGAATATTGATGAAGAACCGCCGGCTCCTATAGATGATATCTCCATAAGTTCTGTCTCCATGAATTCGTTCCAGTTAAATTGGACAGCGCCCGGAGATGATGGTAATATTGGAACTTCGACTTCCTACATTATCAAGCTCCACACTTCAGAATTAACCGGCTCCAATTGGGATTCTATTTCGGAGTATGAGCAGAATATCATTCCTCAGGAAGCGGGGAATGGGGAAGTCTTAGTTATTGTTGATCTTGAACCGGTTACGGAATATTATGCCGGTATAAAAGCGGTTGATGAGGCAGCTAATATCTCAGATCTTTCTAATATTGCCCAGGTTGTAACTACAGATATCCCCGATGAAATTCCACCCTCAGCGATCACAGATCTGCAGGCTGTTCCCACTGATGAGATAATTGAACTCACCTGGACAGCTCCCGGTGATGATGGTTCTATGGGAAGTGCTTATAATTATGAGATCAGGATCGCAGAAATAGAAATTACCCAGGCTAACTGGGAAGATGCTCAACTTTTATCAGGTGTTCCCTGGCCTCTTACAGCAGGTTCACCTCAAAATTATATAGTTGAGGATCTGGAACATGAAATAACCTACTATTTTGCCATTAAAGCATTTGATGAAAGTGGGAATGTTTCACTGCTTTCTAATGTACCTGAAGCAAATCTGATAGTTGATATTATTTCGCCGGCTGATATCACTGACCTTTCCGTTTATGAAGGATCTACAGCAAATTTGAATACAATAAAAATTCAGTGGACAGCTCCCGGTGATAATGGTACCGAAGGAACTGCTGATCATTACGTGATAAAATATTCAACTTCTTTAGTTACTGAATCTAATTGGACAAGTGCTGTTTTATTTGATGATCCTCCCCTTCCGCAAACTGCGGGAACCTCGCAGTTTTGTCTGGTTAATGTTTTAGAGCCGGCAACGATCTATTACTTCGCAATTAAAGCATTTGATGAAAATAATAATGTAAATCAGATTTCCAATTCACCTGCCGGTAAAATCGTTTACCAGATCAACACAGGTGCTTGCCGTAATTGCAGTAATTGCATTTATGATTGTTCTTATGATGCCATCCTGCAGGGTCCCGGCTATAAATATATTGATCCGGATATGTGTGAAGCTTGTGGGGATTGTACGTGTCCCTGGAATTTAATTTATAAAGCAGTTGTTGCATATTAATAATAAGATGGCTTTACAAAGTAAAACATCGTTGCTTTAAATGGCATATTATTTTTATTTGAGAATAAAAAAACACGATCAAGCTGATTGTGGAACGAATGAGGGAAAATGAAAACTAAATTAATTATTATTACTATGATCATGATAGTAATTTCACTTTTAGCAATATCTAGAAGTGCAATTTTTGTTGAATCAAATTCCTGTGTAGGATGTGGAGATTGTGTAAAGGTGTGTCCTACCAATGCTATAAAGATAATTGATGGTAAGGCGGTTATAGATGCTGACTTATGCATAGAATGCGAAATATGCATTACAAGTTGTACCTATAATGCGATAAGGAAAAACAAATGAAAAAATTCGGGTTAGTATCAGTTCTCATAATCTTACTAATACTGTTTATTAGCTGTGATGAGGTGAATGATCCTGAATATCATATAGATAAATCAGCGTGTAGTTCATGCGGAGCCTGCATCGGTATCTGTCCTCAAGATGCTATTGAGATTGGAGAAGATGGAAAAGCAGTGATCGATCAGACTAAATGTAATCGGTGCGGCAAATGTATTGCAGTCTGCCCGGAGAATGCGATATATTAAGGGAGAATGATATGAAAAAATTATTAATTATACTCTCTCTTCTACTAATGGTAAATTTAATCTCGGCCGGAATTACAAACTGGTCGGATCTCGCTTTTCAAAATTTCAGTTCGAAAAATAATTCTAACTTTGGTTTTAATTGGAAGCATGAGATTGAAACTGATCTTAATTCTAATTTAACCCTTAATTTTAAAAATGAACTATTCTATTCGCAGAAGAATGATGAATTCCCCGCTGATTATTCCCATAACAATGAAATGAAGAATAGTTATTTCACCAATTATTCAACCCTTAAAATGTTATATAGCACAGATCTGCAATACCTGAAATTACAATATTCAAACAGGTGGTTCAATGCTGATGACACGCGCTTTCTGATAAATCCCGGTATTGGTGATCATATCAGGAAGAATATGATCCACAATTTTGATCTTCAGTATAAAGCAAATATGAATAAATTCTCTTTTTCCTATTTTGGGAAATACCGTAATTTGAATTATGAACAATTGGATCTGGAAAATGAAATATTGAGAACAGACAGCCAGGATGATCAAATTCAAAATGAATATGATCTCTATAATTCAGCTGATATTTCTTATAGTGTAAATCAAAACCTGAAATTATTTACTGAGTTGTATTACAAAAATGATCTTAATGCAGCCGGTTTATATGATCAGATCAACCTGGGCGGTGGAGTTGAATACGATAACATAATTAATCTGTTCAGTTCAATTAACGCCAGGGTGAGGTATTACAATAATATTTCGGATAAAATAAATAATGAACAGGATCACAATGTAGTTACACAATTACGTTATACAAGAAGATTTCTAAGTGGGATAAGCGGTTTTGTCTCCTATGTAAATCGTTCCTGTTATGATAACGAGACAGCTCAAGTTTATCGTGTTTCAAATATGCTTAAAGTTCAGGCTAAATATTCCTATGCAATGGAACATCTAAATATGTCATATTTGCTGTTGGGATTTAAATTCAATCCGGAGAATGATGGAACTCTTGGTTTTATAGAGCATAATCAGTATATTTTCAAGGATATCTATTCAACAGCTAGCATCAAGTATTCACTGGATCTGTTCACTTCATATTCACTTAAATGTGAATATTTTATAAATTCACTACAATCATTCTGGGTAAAAAATGAATATACGCATTTTTACGATATCCAGAAACAGAATTTAATATTTTTCGGCTCTTCTCTGATATTTTAATTAGCAGGTATTTATGATAAAAACTCTTATAGAAGGAATTGTGCTGGGATTATCTACAGGCTCGATCTGTCTTGTAACCTGCACACCAATATATTTACCATACCTTATCTCGGAAGATAGAAAATTAAGTAAAAGTATCTTTGCCGTTTTGGAAATCTCAGCCGGTAGATTTATCTCCTATCTTGTCTTTGGTGCTGTTGCCGGTTATACCGGAGCTCAGATCGTTTCGGTCAACCGTGAATTATTTACTTCGATTGCTTATATCTTACTTTCATTATATTTAGTGCTTTCTGCTGTAAGAACTAATAAAAAAGCCAAAAGCTGCCATGTTCCCAAACTGATAAAATTTACTAAAAGTGCTTTCCTGCTGGGAATTCTTACCGGCATCAATTTCTGTCCTTCATTTCTTATAGCTCTCTCAAAAGCTGTAGATCTGGGTGGTGCTCTTAGCGGGATGATGCTGTTTTTCGGATTTTTCCTGGGAACTTCAGCTTTCTTACTGCCCCTGGCTTTTATAGGTCAGATATCCAAAGTAAGTAAAATGAAATTGATCGCTCAATATGCATCCATTCTCATTGCTGTCTGGTTTACATTCAGCGGTGTAAAGGGTATAATACATTTTTCTGAACATGCAAAACAGGAAGCTCAACCTGGCAGACTTGTGGAAGCATTTAATCCTAATATTCCTCTCGCTGTTATTGCTTCAGAAGAACACTCTGCCTATTTCACAAATCTGCAGGATTCTCTCCAGCATTATACTCCTGGTAAGGTTCTCTATTATCCGTATAATGTTTCAGTTATTGATTCCATCAATGAATTTTCAGAGATCGTTTTAGTTATTGATTCAACAATTCTGAATGACAGTTTTGAGAACTATGATTACTTCCTGGTTGAACCGGATTATGATCTAGCGCGTATGCTCAAATTTATGAAATTCTACACTTTTAAGACCAGCACTAATCTGCATTGGGAATTTATTGAGAAAGAAAATAAATAGAATTTTTTTAGCAACTGATCCGTTTATCTAATAAACAATTTGACAAGCAATACCGAAAAAAAATCCTAAAAAAAAATCTCAGGGAGATAATATGACTGATAGAATCGAATTATTAAAAAAACTTACTTTAGAATCAGGGATTTCCGGAAGTGAAAATAAAATTGCTGAAATCATGAAAAAT
>Ga0307991_1000941_pt1 | contig 20967 bp, 21 predicted proteins | sample EllFjometagen131_FD_203146 | JGI IMG/M metagenome (GOLD analysis project Ga0307991, IMG submission 203146) | Marine microbial communities from Ellis Fjord, Antarctic Ocean - #131 | ecosystem: Environmental > Aquatic > Marine > Unclassified | place: Southern Ocean | collected 2014-10-08 | reverse complement strand
CCAAAAAAAAGAAAAAAAGATTATTTACTTGACAAAATAACTTTTAAGTTGTATACGTTTAAAACAATGAGAAGGAATGGATAAAAAAGAATCTATGGAGATCAAAAAAAGTTCGAAAACTTTTTTTATTTCACTCTATGAAAAGGTTTTCATAGAAAAAAAGAAAGAGAAGGGAGGCAAAAGTAAGAAATTTTTTTTATATATATAAATGAAAAGGTTTTCATAAAAGAAAAAAGGGGGGTGAAAATTTAAATAAAGTAAGATTACTTTAATTAAATTAAAAATAGTTATATTTATTAAAATACAACACAAAATTTATATTATTTTAACCTATTTAAGGTATATTGTTTCATGGAAAAGATAAAATTGAGAAAAAATCAAATCAAATTAAAAGTAAAGGAGGAAATGTCATATATATACATGTGACATAAAGAATTATGAAAAAATATTTTTTAGTTTTAGTATTTATTTTAAGTTTTGGTGCTTTGTATTCAATGGAGATTAATGGAAGCTCGTTTGAATATAATGCAAAGTTTTCTGATGGAGATAATTATTCAGAAAAAGATGGAGAGGGTGTTTTAAAATTAAATATGGGTAATTTGTCATTAAAATACTCAGCAGAGGTTTTGAATAATGCAACTAAAGGAGATACTTCGATAGAGGCAATATATGGAAAAACTTTAAATAATAGAGTTAAAGTTTCATTAGATACAACTATTGATACAGGGGTAGGATTTGAATTTAAATTAGATGATGATTCAGATAAAACTTACTTAAAAATAGGATTAACAGAAAATATAATATTAGGATTATATCCGTTTAATTTTGGTTCAACAGTAGGGGATGAATTTTCAACTGAAGATGTATCAAAAATTTATTATATTTCAGGAAGACCAACTTATATAAATGGTTCTTCTCAAGGAGTAAATTTAGGAAGTAAAACTATACCAGGAATGATATTAACTGGAAAACTTAATAGAATGTTAAGTGTTTATGGAGGAATAGGAGCAGTAGAATTTGATATTCCAACAGTTAAAAATCTTGATCTTACAGAAGAAATGAGAGCTCAATATTGGGAAAAAAGAATAGCTGTAGCATACAAAGCAGGATTGGAATATAATAATGAAGTATCTGCATTAAATGTAGATTTTATAAGTCAAGATGAGTCAGAACAAGGTGGAAGTTTATTAAAATATGCACTTTCAACAAAATTAAGTTTAGAGCCAGGAAACTTAAGAATAAATGCAGAAGCAGTATATGCTCAAGCAGGAGAAAAACCATATTATACAGAAAATGATTATTTATCAAGAGAATATGGATACGAACCATATTATACACAAGATTGGGTAAATGAAGCTGATTTTGCTGCAATGGTAAAATTAGCATATGAAGTGACTCCAAGCTTGTTGCCATATGTATCGGGAAAACATTACGGAGAAAACTTTATATATGATGGAGAAAATTCAGCTCATAAATTAAGAACATTAAAAGAATTTACTCCAGGATTTAATGATTCAGAATCTCATGGTGGACTTAATGTAGTTGAAGCAGGAATTGAATATATATATTGTAATGCTATAATTACTCCATTCGTGGAATACAAAATGGCAGAAAATGCTGTTTTTTCTCCTGAGAGTGATTTGACAGCAAAAGATGACAAAAGAGTTGGAGATTTAGAAAAAACTTGTACTACATTTGGTATGAACATAAAATATAAATTTTAGGAGGGTGTAATATTATGAATAAAAAATTAATAAGTATATTACTTTTGACATTTAGTCTTTTAATGAATGCAGAAGATTTTACTGAAAAAAGTTTAGAAAATGAAGCAGTAATGGCAGTAAATTGGTTTCAAACTTCAGGAGAATATAAGGCGCTTTCTTACCAAGCTTTTAATACAGCAAAAGAGTCTTTTTTGAAAATAAGAACAAATTATATAGGTGAAAATAAATTAGCGGTAGTTGTAGATTTAGATGAAACAATGGTAGATAATTCACCTTATGCAGCTTGGAGAATTTTAGAAGGAAAATCTTTTTCAGGTACTACTTGGGATGAATGGTTGGACGCTAGAGATGCAAAAGCAATTGCTGGAGCAATAGAATTTTCAAAGTTTATTAATTCTAATGGTGGAGAAATGTTTTATGTTTCAAATAGAACAACTGGAAAATTAAAGGAAACAATGAAAAATTTAAAATCGTTAGGTTTTTCAAAAGTAAACAAAGATCACATTTATCTTAAAGAAACTACATCGGATAAAACTAAGAGAAGAGAAGAAATAAAAAGTAGAGGATATGAAATTGCTATGCTGGTTGGAGATCAATTAACTGACTTTAGTAATGAAGTATATCATAGATCAAATGATTATAGAAATGATTTTGCAGATTCAAATAATATGAAATTTGGAAAAAATTGGATTGTAATACCTAACCCTACATATGGAGATTATGAAGGATCAGGAGTTAACTTAGAATATTATACAAAAATGACGGGTGCAGCAAGTTCTGAAAAAGAAAAGTCTGATATGAGATTATCTAGATTAAAAATATGGGATGGAGAATAAGGAGGTTTAAAGAATGAAAAAAATATTATTTATAGTGGCTATTTTAGTAATAGGAGCTTTTTCAAATGCAGCAACGGAAAAAGTGAACATAGGAAAACAATCTTCATTAGGACTATTGTGGATGCAAGATGGAGCAGAATATAAAAGTTTAGTTTATCAAGCGTTTAATATTGCGACAAAAGAAATAAAAGATGAAAAAGATATGAAAAAGGTATTTGTAAGAATAGATGATGTTTTACTAGATAATACACCTTACTTTGCATGGCTTTTGGCAAAGAATGAAAAGGATACCAATGAGAATAGAAATAGATGGTATAAATCATTGGATGCAGAAGCAGTAGAAGGAGCAGTGGATTTTGTGAATTCATTAGAATCAGGAGATATTGAATTATCTTTTGTAACAAGTAGAGATCAAAGTGTATATAAAGCAACAGTAAAAAATATGAAAAAAGCAGGATTTGAAAAAGTGAAAACTGAAAATATAATCTCAACTGATGAATTTAGTTCTTATATCAAAAAAGGTGGAGAATATACAGTAATTGTGACAAATGATTTAAATGAATTAACTGACAAATTAGAAAATAGTAACTATATGGCAAGAAATAAATTTGCTGATGAGAAGAAAAAAAGTTTTGGAGAAAAATGGGTAATTATACCAAATGTTCTATATGGAAATTTTGAAACTTCTCTTTCAAAAAATTATGAAATTTCAAATTCTAATCAGAAATCAGAAGTCAGAAAAAATACATTAAACGATTGGGAAGGAACAAAACAGTTTGATAGAAATATTTTTGATTTTTAGGAGGGACTTAAATGGTGAAATTAAATAGAAAACAAGCTTTTTTATTAGTTATAAGTTCTCTAATAATGTTATTTTTATTTACTTCTTGTAGTAAAAAAACAATAAATACAATTTCAAATAATACAACTAATAAAGAAGAAATATTATTGTTAGAAGAGGCTCATTTAAACATCGAAGAGTATTTAGTTGATTTGGATAATGGGATAATAGGAAAACATTTAGCTGTTGATGACAGAGATATTTTAAGAAGCAATTTAGAAGAAATTTCAGTAGAATATAAAAATATGATAACTACTAAAGTGTTTGAAATTGAAAAAATAAAAGATATTAATATTCGTTTAAATGAAATGGTATTAGAACTTCCTAAAGATACAAAAGAACAATTATTTGTAAAAGAAATGGGAGAAGATGCTGTTTTATGTTATGAAAAAATATCAGGAGAAAGTTGGGGTTCGTGGGATTATTCAGAAGCATTTGTGGAAGATGGATATGACGATAGAGGTTGGAGTTTGGTAGCAGAAGAAGGAACATTTAATTGGCAATATACTAGTTATGGAGCTAAGATGAGTGCTTATAATTCAAAAGAAGATTCTAATATTGCTTGGATGATAAGTCCTAAATTAGCGGTAGGAAATTCAAGTATAATGAATTTTGAATCAGCTCAAGCTTATCCAGCAGAAGGAACTCAATTAAAAGTTTTGATTTCAGAAAATTATACAGGAAAAGTTGCAGAAGCTAGTTGGATAGAATTAAGTATACCTAATTTAGCAACTCCAGCAGATGGAAATTGGAGTTATGTGGCTTCAGGAGAAGTTAGCCTTTCAGGATATGTAGGAAAGGAAATATATATAGCATTTAAATATATTGGAAGCAATATTCTTTCAACTGCATTTGAAATAAAGAATTTGGAAATTAATAATACTTCAAAAGTTTCAAGTAGTATAGAAAAAATAGAGGATCCTGTATTTAGTCCAGTGGCAGGGATGTATTCAACTACACCTCAAGCAATTACTTTATTAACAGAGACAACAGGAGCTACAATATATTATACAACAGATGGAACAAATCCGACTATATCTTCAAAAAAGTATGTAGGAGGATTTGACATAATAGAAACAAAGATAATAAAAGCAATTGCAATAAAAGATGGAATAGAAAGCGAAGTAATAACATCAATTTATACTTTAATAGAAGAAGGATCAGAAACTGGATATTATGCCAGTATTGGATCACAAACAGGGATAGATTTAAAATCAGCTCTTAATGATATTATAGATAATCATACAGAGTTATCATATGGTGAGGCATATGATGCGTTAATAGTTACAGATAGAGATCCAAATAATGTAAATAATGTAATATTGCTTTATACGGGAAAATCTTCAAATGGTCCTATTCAATATGATGGTGGTTCTAATGATGGATGGAATAGAGAACATGTATGGGCAAAATCACATGGTGATTTTGGAACAACAGAAGGAGCTGGAACAGATATACATCATTTAAGACCAGCAGATACAACAGTAAATTCAGCAAGAGGAAATAAAGAATTTGATAATGGTGGAACATATCATTCGGAAGCAACAGAGTGTAAAACTGATACTGATTCTTGGGAACCAAGAGATGAAGTAAAGGGAGATGTAGCAAGAATGATGTTTTATATGGCAGTCAGATATGAAGGAGAACATGGTGAAATAGATTTAGTATTGTCTAATGATATAAATGATGATTCAGCAGCGCCAACTCATGGGAAGCTTTCCACTTTACTTGAATGGAATGCATTAGATCCAGTAAGTACAACAGAGACTAGGCGAAATGACATTATTTATAGTGACTATCAGCATAATAGAAATCCTTTTATAGATCATCCAGAATGGGTAAATGCTATTTGGGGAAATTAAACAAAAAAGGTAAAAAAAATATTTAGCCCATAGATTTATTAATAAATCTATGGGCGTTTTAGGAAGGAGTAATGATGAAAAAGATATATATTTTAATGACATTAGCAAGCTTATTTTTATTGACAGCATGTGAGAAGAATATGAATGATAGGGTAATGGATGAAGCATATAATTCTATTGATATTGAGTTAAATAATCAAGTCAAAAAAGAAAAGTCAACACCTGCAGCTAATTTAATGACAACGGCAATAAGAGAAGAATTAAATGTAGATGTAGTTTTTTATCCAACTAATAATTTAGAAGATAATGATAAGGAATTAAAAATAGATATTACAAAAGAGAGCTTAGAAGATAAAATAAATATGACAGTAAGCGATTTGAAAAAAATATACTCAACAACTGACAATAAAGATGATGTATTATTGTCTACTATGAGTGGAAAAAGCTTGAAAAAATTTGTGATAGCGAGAGCTAAAGAAAATTATGAAATCGATATTCATACATCAGGATTATCTTATGATATAATTTTTAGAGGTGGAGAAATAGAAGAAGCATCTATGAGTATTGATGGGAATGAAATCGAAGAGAATAAGGACTATAAAATAGCATTTATGCTAAAAGAATATGGTAATAATCCAGATTCAGGGTTTATGATAAATTTTCCAGGATATTATTATAAAAATAATTTTAGTTATATGAGTATAATAACTACTGATTATAAAGCAACAGATCTTTTAGTTAATTATATTACAAATTTAAAAAAATATAAAGATTTTACAGAAACGAGATCAAAGGTAACAAATTTAACTGAAGTTGAAGATGGGTATATAGTTCCTATATATGAGATACAAGGAGAAAAATATACATCAAATTATATGGGTAAATTACTTAAAACTAGAGGAGTAATAACAGCAACAGTTGATGATGATTACAATAGAATGCATGGTTTTTATCTTCAAGATGAAAAAGGAGATGGGAATGATTATACATCAGATGGTATTTATGTAAATACAACTGCTGAAGTAATGAGTTCTTCAATGATTTTAACAGGGAAAAAAATTGAATTACAAGGTAGAGTTTTTGAAGAATTTACAAAAGATAATATTTCAAGAACGGTATTAAGAGATATAAATTTAGAAAGTATAAAAGAATTAGAAAAAGTCAATATGCCTGAATTAGTAATAATTGGGGAATCAGGAAGAAGAAAAATACCAAATCACAAAATAAGTACAATTCTAGGAGATATAAATACAGAAAAGAAAATTAATCTTGAAGAAGGTTTGGGATTTTGGGAAAGCTTAGAAGGAATGAGAGTTAAGATTATTAAACCGATAGTTACTGGAAGTTCTGGAGGATTTGAAGATAAATATGATCATAAGTCATATATAGATTTATTTGTAAGAGCTGAAGGTGTATCAAGAGAAGAACAAATAACAGAACCAGGTGGATTGGTAATAGAAGTAGAAACAAATGACTATAATCCAGAAGTAATTAGAATAACAAATAGTGAATTGAAAAATGTAGATGGAAATATGTATGGGCAATATGATAGTAAAAATGGATTTAAAGGTGGAGAAAAAATATTTAATGTTGGAGATGAATTAGAAGATATTGAAGGAATATTTGATTTTGGATTAAATGATTTTGGTAGTGGGGAATATGTATTTTATCCAATGTCAGAAGTTGATTCTAAATTAGAAAGAAAAGAAATAACTCCAATTGCAGATAGGAAAATAACTTCATTAGAAGCTGATGAAGATCACGTAACAATCGCGACATATAATATTGAAAATCTAGGTGGATTAGAAAGTGATGGAAGTAGTGATTATTCTAGTAAATGGAATGATGTAGGTGAAGTTATAGCTACAAATATGAAATCACCAGATGTTCTTGTATTTACAGAGGTTCAAGATGATGATGGGAATAAAAATTCATCAATTACAGATGCAACTTTAGCATTAGAAAAAATAATATCAGGAATAGAAAAATCGGGAGGGCCAACGGATTATAAAACTATAAATATAAATCCTATAGCTTATACAGACGGAGGAGAACCCGGAGGAAACATAAGAGTAGCTGCTATTTATAGAGAGACAAGAGTTAGTTTTGAAAGAAGAGATAAAAATGGGGAAGAAATTACAGAGGCTAACAAAAAAGAAGAAGCAGGGTCTTTAGACCATGTAGGATTAGATAAATATGGAAATTTGAAAGCTAATCCAGGAAGAGTATATCCAAATACTTCAATATTTAAAGGAACAAGAAAATCATTGGCAATGGAATTTGGATTTAAAGGTGAAAAAATAATTGTAATAGGAAATCATCTTAATTCTAAAGGTGGAGATACTTCTCAGTGGGGTGGAAGTCAACCTGTAACATTAAATACTGAAGCAAAAAGAGTGGAACTAGCTAAAATAATAAATGGGTTTTCAAAAGAAATATTAGGGAAAAATTCAAAATCTAAGATAATTTTAATAGGAGATTTCAATGAATTTTATGCAAGTTCTCCAATGCAAATAATAGAAGGAAATGAGTTTACAAATTTAATGGTAGCAGGAATTCCTTTTAATGAAAGATATACATATAATTATTCTGGAAATTCTCAAGCAATAGATCAGTTATTTATAACTGAGGAATTAGAAAAGTTAACTCCAGAAATAGATATACTATACATTAATACAGATTATATGGGAAAAATTTCAGATCATAATCCAGTAGTTTCAAGATATAAATTTTAGTTGGCAAATAGTAAAATTAAAAAACAAACTAATTTAGATTAAAGATATGAAAAGTTAGTATGATTTAATTTTAAAATTTTTAATAAATAATAAAAAAATTATAATTATATAATTAAAGCCCTTTTGCTACATTTCTTCTGAAATGGAGAGATGTAGTTTTATAAAATAATTGAGGGAATAGTTTTATTTATAATATAAAAAACGAGGAGGATAAAAGAATGAAAAAATTGATATATGTATTAATGTTAGGTCTTTTAGTATTTGGGGGATGTGTTTCGGATGATGAAAAAGGACAGGTAGAAAAACCAACAGCAAGTCCTGCAGCAGGAACATATAGTGAAACTCAAAATGTAACTTTATTGACAAAAACAGGTGGAGCATCAATATACTATACAACAAATGGAACAAAACCAACAGTTTCAAGTATGAAATATATGTCATCAATAAGTATAACAGAAACAACAACATTAATGGTAATGGCCAAAAAAGATGATATGGATGATAGTGAAATGTTAACTGTAAATTATGTCATCGAAAGTGCATTAGAAAAAATTGCAAATGTAACAGTAAATGTAGTAGAAGGAATATATACAACAGCACAAGCAATAACAATGACAACAGCAACAGCAGGAACATCAATATATTATACAACAGATGGAACAAAACCAACAGCTTCGTCAACATTGTATACTGCGGAATTTACAGTATCGGCGACAACAACTTTAAAAGCTGTAGCCAAAAAAGATGGAATGGATGATAGTGATGTTTTTACAGCTGTTTATACAATAAATGTACCAGCTGAAGTTCTTGAAGCAAGTATTTTATTTTCAGAATATGTAGAATGTGATGGAGGAAATAATAAAGCATTAGAAATTTATAATATAACATCTGAGAATATAGTTTTAAGAACAGGAGATACACATAATTATTTCATGATGAAATTAGGAAATCCAGCAGCAGGAGATACTTGGGCATCAGAGAATGCAGATTTTTATAACTTTGAAGATGGTGATGAAATTGCAGCAGGAGATGTATTTATTGTATATAATGCAGGAGCGGATGATATTAATATAACAGCAACAGGAGATATGGCAAGTACAATAACTTATTATAATGGAAATGATGATTTAGCATTAGTAAAAGATGTAAATAATAATGGTACATATGAAGCAGATACAGATATAGTAATAGATGTAATAGGACAAATGGATGGAACTGAGTGGGGAAAAAATACTACATTTGAAAGAAAAGAAACGGTAACTACAGGAACTGCAACATTTAATTTAGAGGAATGGAATGTTTTAGCAACAAATACATTTACTGGAATAGGTGCTTTTACAGGAAATGTAGTAACATTACCAGTAAGAGATCCAGAATTTAATGTTGTATCAGGAACATATACAACAGCACAGGCAATAGTAATAACAACAGCAACAACAGGAGCATCAATATATTATACATTAGACGGAACAGTACCAACTGCAACTACAACATTATATACTGGAGAAGTTATAATATCGACAACTACAACAGTAAGTGCAATTGCAATGCAAGATGGTTTAGTTAGTAGTAAAGTAGTAACAGTAGGATATACTATAGATGCAGGAGCTATTCCAAGTTTTGAAGAAAGTTTTTTAGCAGAGGGTTACGATACTAGAGGTTGGGCTATGACTATAGAAGCAGGAACTAAAAATTGGGCTTTTAATAGTGCGGGGGCAAAAATATCTGCCTATATGTCTGCAGAAGATTCAAATATAGCTTGGTTAGTAAGTCCTGAACTAGCAATAGGAGATTCAAGTGTAATGAATTTTGAATCGGCACAAGGATATTTGAAAGAAGGAACTGAATTTAAATTGTTGGTATCAGAAGATTATACTGGAGAGGTAGCAACAGCAAATTGGGTAGAAGTAACTATTCCAAAATTAGCTGGTTCAGAAGATGCAAATTGGGCATTTGTAGCATCAGGAGAGATTGCTCTTTCTACTTATAAAGATAAGAATATACATATGGCATTTAAATATATAGGAAGTGGTAATAGTGATTTAACAACAACATATGAAATAAAGAATTTAGTTATTACTGCTGCATCAAAAAATTAATAATAGTATTATAAAAGAATAGATTGCCCTCCTTTTTATCAAAAAAAAAGGAGGGCTTTTTTTAATTAAATTATTATTTTACTTGATAAAACATAAATGAAAAGTATGAGCAAATGATATAAAAGTAACCAAAAAAAAAAGTTGTAAAATATGGTATAATATTTTATAAAAAATATGGTATAATATATAAAAGAAAAGTTTTATTTTATGAAAATTTTATAATTTCAAAATATAAGCAATAAATGAAAGGGGAGATTAAAATGGAAACTATATTAAAAAGAAGAAGTATAAGAAGTTATAAAAATAAAAAAATAGAAAAGGAAAAAATAGAAAAATTATTAAGAGCCGCAATGCAAGCTCCTTCAGCAATGAATCAACAACCATGGGAGTTTATAGTAGTTCAAGAAGAAGAAAAATTAAAAGAATTGTCTAAAATGAGTGTATATTCTAAAGTTATAAAAAAATCAGCGGTAAGCATTGTTTTATTAGCAAATAAAAAGAGAATTAAATATCCAGAAAATTGGCAGCAAGATATGTCAGCAGCTTCTGAAAACATATTATTAGAAGCAGTAGATTTAGATTTAGGAGGAGTTTGGTTAGGAGTAGCACCTTTAGAAGAACGAATGATCTATATAAGAAAAATATTTGATTTATCAGAAAATATAATGCCATTTTCTGTGATTTCGTTAGGATATCCTGAAAATGCAGAAAATAAATTTATTGATAGATTTGATGAAACAAGAATAAAATACCTATAAGAATGGATTGTATAGTAATAATAGGGAAATATACTTATTAATGTATAGGATGAATATAAAATTAAATTGACAGTATATGCCTTTTTTGATATAATTTATGAAAAAAAGGAGAGATGAAAATGAAAAAAATATTAGGTTTATTATTAGTAAGTGTTTTTTTATTAATGGGGATAGTTGGTTGTAATGAAGAAAAGAAGGATTCTAAAATAATACTGGGGACAAATGCAGAATTTCCACCTTTTGAGTATAGAGAAAAAGGAGAAATAACAGGATTTGATATGGAGCTTGCAAGGGCAATATCAAAAAAGATGGGAAGAGAATTAGAAATAAAAGATATGGCATTTGACGGATTAATTCCAGCATTACAAAGTAAGAAAATAGATTTTATAGCTGCAGGAATGACTGCAACAGATGAAAGAAGAAAAAATGTTAACTTTACAGCATCTTATTATGAATCAAGTCAAGTAATTATAGTAAATGTAGAAAATAATGAGATAAAAGGTGTAAAAGATCTAGAAGGTAAAAAAGTAGGAGTACAACTAGGAACAACTGGAGATACAGAAGCACAGAAGATTAAAGGTGTAAAATTGAAAAAATATAATGCAGCATTTGCAGGAGTAATGGAATTGAAAAATAAAAAAATAGAAGCAATAATATTAGATTCAGAGCCAGCAGCTAATTTTGTAAGAGAAAATAAAGGGTTGAAAATTCTTCCAGAAAATTTAACTAAAGAAGAATATGCGATGGCAATATCAAAAGGAAATGAAAGTTTATTAAAAGAAATTGACGGAGCATTAAAAGAATTAAGAGAAAATGGAGAGTATGATAGATTATTTGAAAAATATTTTTCTGAAAAATAAAAAATACAAAGAAGTCAGAATTTGACGGATTATAACTATTAAGTAGTTTGGTTACAATAAATAAAAACTATAATTATGAATGGTTAGCTTATGCTAACCATTTTGTGATTATAAGGAGAAAAACCCCCTTCTTTTTGTCGTTTTTTAGCTGTTCAATGCTATTTTTTTAAATTTTAAATTTATACAATTAACCCTTTTCAGACCTCACCTAAATCCTCTCCTAAGATAGGAGAAGGGGTTGGGGGATGAGGTCTGTCTCTCGCATTTTATTTTTAATAGTAGAGTGTAAATTTTCTTCTTTCCAGCATTGAACAGCCCTGACTTATCAGGGGGAGATTTAGAGGGGGTTTGTTTTTGCTTTCAAGGAACAACTAAAGGGCAGGATATCGGGCAAAAAAAGTTTAAATTTAGAGGGGAAAAGTAAAAAAAAATCAAGGATGAAATATAATAATATAAAAAAGAGAGGTGAAATATGGAAAGAATGGGATTTTTAGAAATATTTTTAGGAGATAAAAGATACATGTATATATTAAAAGGATTAGGATTTTCTTTGGAAGTTACAATTATTTCAGCTTTAATTGGGTTGTTTTTGGGAATAGTTATGGCGTTATTGAAAATATCACATTGTTATCCTTTTAGGAAATTAGCCAAAAAAGGGTATATAAAATTAGCAAAATTTAATCCACTTTCAGGATTGGCAGTAATATATATTGATTTAATAAGAGGAACACCAGCGGTAGTTCAGTTAATGATATTAGCAAATGTTGTTTTTGTAGGAGCTTTGAGAGATATTCCAATATTATTAGTAGCGGGATTAGCTTTTGGATTGAATAGTGGTGCATATGTAGCGGAAATAATAAGAGCGGGAATTGAAGGTTTGGATAAAGGACAAATGGAGGCAGCTAGATCATTGGGATTAACATATCCATTGGCAATGATACAGATAATTATACCTCAAGCAATAAAAAATATATTGCCAACATTGGTAAGTGAATTTATAATATTATTAAAAGAAACTTCGATAGTTGGTTTTATAGGCGGAGTGGATTTATTGAGGTCAGCAAATATAATAACAAGTCAAACTTATAGAGGGGTAGAACCATTATTGACAGTTGGTGTTATTTATCTTATTTTAACAGGAATATTTACTTACTTTATGAGAATAGTGGAAAGGAGAATGAAAGCAAGTGATTAAAATAGAAAATTTATATAAAAGCTTTGGAGAATTAGAAGTACTAAAAGGAATTGATGAACATATAAAAGAAGGAGAAGTTGTAGCGGTAATAGGGCCTTCAGGTTCGGGAAAATCAACTTTTTTGAGATGTATAAATTTACTGGAAAAGCCAACGAAAGGTAAAATATCGATAGATGGAGAAGAAATAACAAATGAAAAAATAAATATAAATGGTATAAGAGAAAAAGTTGGGATGGTTTTTCAACATTTTAATCTTTTTCCACATAAAAATGTATTAGAAAATTTGACGTTAGCACCAATAAAAGTAAGGAAAATGACTAAAGAAGATGCTGAAAAATTAGCTTTTGAATTATTAGGAAAAGTTGGATTGAAAGAAAAAGCATATGAATATCCAAATAAATTATCAGGTGGTCAAAAACAAAGAATAGCAATAGCAAGAGCTTTGGCAATGAAGCCAGAAATAATATTATTTGATGAACCAACTTCTGCATTAGATCCAGAAATGGTAAAAGAGGTATTGGATGTAATAAAAGAATTGGCGATAGAAGGGCTGACAATGATGGTAGTAACACATGAGATGGGGTTTGCAAGAGAAGTAGCAACAAGATTATTTTTTATGGATGAAGGTAAAATATTAGAGCAGGGCGATCCAAAAAAGATTTTTGATAATCCTAAAGAAGAAAGAACAAAAGAATTTTTTAGTAAAATATTGTAGGTGGGGAAATGAAAAATATAAAATTAGTATTTGAATATGATGGAAGTAATTATTATGGATATCAAAGACAGTTGAAGGAAAGAACAGTTCAAGGAGATTTGGAGAAGTGTTTAAATAAAATATTAAATGAAAAAATAAATTTAGTTTCTGCTGGAAGAACGGATAGGGGAGTTCATGCTTTTGAACAGGTAGCAAATTTTAAGATAGATACAAAGATACCATTAGATAAATTGAAAATAATAGTAAATAGAGCTATTCCAAAAACAATAAAAATAAAAGAGTGTGTTGAAGAAAATGAGGAATTTCATTCTCGTTTTTCTGCTAAAGGAAGAGGATATATTTATATAATGAAGAAAGAGTCAGAATGTACAGTTTTTGATTCTAATTACGTGACACCAATAAAAGAAAATATAGAGGTACAAAAATTTTTAGAAATATTAAAGCCATTAGAAGGAAAACATAATTTTGAAAGCTTTAGAAAAACAGATGATAAATATAAGAATCCTGAAAGGACAATAAAAAAAATAGATTTTTACAAAAAAGGAGAGAATTATTATGCCTATATTGAAGCAGATTCTTTTTTGAAAACAATGGTTAGAATCATAATGGGAACAGCGTTAGCAGTCTATTTTGGGGAAGAAAAAGAGGATTATTTATTGGATAAATTGAAAAATCCAAATATAAAAGAAAAAAAAATAGTAGCATTGCCGAATGGATTATATTTGAGCAAAGTATTATATTAGTGGATAAGTGGATAAGTGGAAAACAATGTGTAAAACTGATATTTTTCGGTGGAAGGGTTATTAAAAAAGGAGATTAAATTGTGAAATTAGAGGAAATAAATTTAGAAAAAAAAAAAGAAATATCACAAGTTAAGTCAATAGAATTAGAAGCTTTTAAAGAAGGAGCAATAGATGAATGGGTGATATTACCTATTGCAAGATGTGGAAAAATACTATTGTTGAAGGATGAGGACAAAATTCTTGGTTTTGTGGAAATATTAAGGAAATGGGGAAAAAATGATATTTATATCTTTAGTTTTGCACTAAAGTTGAAACTTTGTGGGAAAGGTTATGGGACAAAATTAATGGAGATGTTATTAGAATATCTCAAAAAAGAAGAAATAGAGAATATTTATTTAACAGTAGACCCAGAAAACAAAAGGGCGGTTAGATTATATGAAAAATTTGACTTCAAAAAAGATGAATTTTTAAAAGATGAATATGGAAAAGGTATAGATAGAATTTATATGAAATTACAGTTAGATAATTAGTAAATCAAAAAAGAGAAGATAGAAAATATTTATTTAACAGTAGATCCAGAAAATAAAAGGGCTTAGATTATATGAAAAATATAAAAAAATTAAGTGAAATATTTTTAGAAATGTGGATTTTTAAACGTATAAAAATATGATTTGTTTTTAATAGAAAAACCTTCTTAGAGAGTAATTTTATTTTACAATCTTAAGAAGGTTTTTTTGTTTTTTGTATAAAAAAATTCAGACTATTATAAATTTTTTTAGTTATTCAAAAGATATAGCTTTGTTCATTATTTCAGGATCAATAGTATAATTTAATTGAGCAATACTTTTCTTGTTAAGATATATATATGGATCTTTAAGATATCTTATAGGGAGAGAGTTTGCAGGTTTTTTATCAACGATGATTTGTTTAACCATATCAGGTAATAATTCAGAATTCATTCTGGTATAATCGCTAGAAAGTGAAGCTACAGCACCCAGTTTAATACCTTTTTTATTATATGAAAAAACAGGTATTCTTTTTGCAAATGCAAGCTTTGTTACTTTTTTAGTTTCATTATATACAGTTCCACTAGTTGTTAATACAATAGCATCAACACCTTTTTTTATTAATTTCTTAGCTGCGTTTTCTACTTCGGAACTATTTGTAATTAATTCAACTTTAAAATTTAAATTGTTTTTATCACAAAAATCTCTAGATTCTCTTAATTCATATTTTCTTGAAAGAGAGTTATTATCAAAAATAAATCCCACATTATCAGAGTGGGTCATTATATTTTTAAATAAATTAAGTTGATCTTTTAAGGGAACATAATATGTTACTCCAGAAAAATTTCTTTTACGTGTTACCATATCAATTCCCATAAATTCAGGATTATTACAATTGGTAAATAAAAATGGAGTGTTTTTCATAAAAAGAAGAGCGAATCTTGTTGCATCTGTAGTAATGACAATTACTAAATCAAAGCCTTCGTTATCAATTGCTTTAACTATTTCAATTGCTGTATGTTCATTTCCTTTTGCACTATATTGTTGAATTGTAACATCTGAAATACTTTTTTTGATTTCTTCTTCGATGATCTTTGATTGTGGTCTTATTTCTCCGCTTCTATCATCAAAGTCAAAAATGGCTATTTGACTTTCGGCAGATAAAATATAGAAAAATGACAAAGTGAGTATGATAATAAATATTTTCTTCATAAAAATCTCCTCCGTGTTGTATTTTTTATTTGATAATAGTCTGAAAGTTGAAATTTAAATGATTTTTAATAAGAATGTTATGATTTTTTTAGTTGTACTTAGGTATTGTTAATTATTTATAAACTATTATAGTTTATAAAATATATAAATAGATTTTTATTATAAAAAAAACCTTCTTAAATTAGTAATTTGATTTTACTAGATATAAGAAGGTTTTATGATTATTTAAATTTTAAAAATTTATCCTCTAATTTTTTGTTTATTTTTTTCAAGATGTTTTTCTAAATGAAGATATCTCTTGTAAGCAACATCAGAAAACCTAGTAATAATATGCATCAAATCAGAATTATCTAATGCTTCTTGAAACTCTTTTTCTTGGGCAATATTTTTACTAAATGAAAAAGGATATTCATTTTTGGGGGTAAATAAAACATCTTCTGGTTTAACATTAAATTTTCCATTAAAAACATTTTCCAAAAAAGCGGAAACAATATAAGAAAAATTATTTGAAACATCGATTGGTCCTTCGGAACTATTTAATTTTTTACGTAATTCTGGTAATAACTCATTTTCTAACGCTGAAAACGAACTTTGACTACTCATAATAAATCCCTCCCTTAAAAATAATAATTTCATCGCATCTATTCCAAACTTAAATACTGAAGTATAAGTTATGGATGAAGACTTTAAATGCATTCTATAAATTTGTCTAAATATTTAACTAGGGATGAATCTCTTCCTAATAAATACAAGTCTAATTTATAGAATATCTTCTATAAATTAATTATACTTTATAAAATGTCAAAAATCAATATTTATTTAAATTTAATTTAATTTAATTATTATAACATTCGTTAAGTTCTAAATTTAAGGCTCTTACAGAAATTCTAATTTCTAGCATAGAAAGAAATAGTGATGATAATAAAAAAACTAATCCTATTCCAAATAAAATTTTACCAAGGAATAATTGATTTATAAAAAGTAACATCATACTAAAAACAGAGAAAAAAAGACTGGTTATTCCTAAAAATTGCATATTTTTAATTAAGTTAATTCGTTTTCTTAAATTTTGAATTTGTCCAGTAATAATAATATCATTATTATTAATCTTTTTTGTATGTAAATCTCTAATTAATTGGGCAATAACTAAAAAACGATTAGTATAAGCCAATAAAAGTAAAGATAAAGCAGAAAAAAGTAAAGCTGGTGTAGTTAAAGTCATTTGAAACCTCCTTTTCTAAAGTTATATTAAGATATTATAATATAACTTTAGAAAGAAGTCAAGTATTAAATGATATAAATTTAATATATTAGAGAATTATAAAATTTATATTAATCTAAAAGTCATTTTTATTGAAAAAGTAAAAAAAATATAGTATAATTAAAGAAAAATGAAGTTAAAAGGAGGAATAGAATAATGAAAATTAAAAAATTATTATTATTATTACTTTTTTGTATATCAATGTTTTCGTATGGGACAGATATTTTTATAAAGGGAGGGGAAATTTTATCAGGAGAAATTTTGACTGAAACGGCAAATGAGATAGAATTAAAAACAGAGTATGGTATACTGAAAGTAGATAAACAGAATTTAATATTAAAAGAGCAAATAATAGAGATGAAAAATGGTGATATTTTAAATGGTGAAATAAAAGAAAGAAAAAAAAATGAAGTAGTAATACAAACGAAACATGGTTTATTAACAATTCCAAATAATAAAATTAATAATATATATTATTCAAAAAAGATGCAAGATTATAAAGAAATACATAAAGAAAAATTTTATAAGGCAGAAGAAAAATTAATGGATGTTTTTTTAGATCCAACGGGAAATGTAATGGAATCAGGAAGTTTTTATCTTAGTGGATTATCATATGGATTTGGACTAACTGATAATTTTCAAATAACTTCAAATTGGTCAGAGTATTTTTCAAAAAATTTGAATATTAGACCTAAATGGAAAATATTCGAAAAAATATCTCAAAAATCAAAACATAAAGTTTCTTTGGGAGGAACATTAAATTTAAAATATCCAAAAAACTTATTAAAAAAAACAGAATGGGAAAGTGGAGATGAACCTGAAACAGAATTACTTTTTTTTGATAATTCAGATGAAAATGCAGAAGAGATTATTGCACTAGAGCCATTTCTTGCGTATACTTATGAAATGGAGAAATCGAGAGGAAAGCATGCGTTGACTTTAGGATCAAGTTCTTTATTAGAAATAGGAAAAGAAGGAGTTAAACCATATTTTTATAAAGCTTTTTTGACATATTGGTGTGATATTTCTCCAAAAATAATTATGTTAGCTGAGTTAAAAACAAATTATAATGTTGAAGGAGAATATTTTCTAGAAACAGAAGCAGTTGATTATATTGATCTAGGATTTATTTATTCATATAAAGAAGATTTAAGAGTGGGAATACATTTTCAAAAACCATATTTTACGTTTTATTACAGAATTTATTAATAGGAGGTTTTTGTTATGAAGAAAATTGTATTTATAATTTTAATTATTCTATTTAGTGGATGTAGATTGGATTATTATACAAGAGCAGAAATAGTATACAAGGTAGAACAAAGTAATATAACAATTACAGCAGATAAAATAAGATTAAATGGATATTTTGAAAATGTAGGAGAAACAAAAAATACAGGAATAAAAAAGGTAGAGGTTTTTATACAGGTAAAGAATTTGGATAATACCTATGATAGGACTACAGATGTTAAAACAGATAATATTGAAAATGAAAAATTAGAAAAGATAAGTTTGAAAAAAGGAGAAACAAAAAAGTATGAATTAGTTTTTGATAAAAATATAAGTGATTGGGATAAATTAGAAGTATTAAGTATTCAGACAGAAGTTTATTATTATTAAAAAAAGATAGAAATTATTGTAGAGACGGAGAAAAATCAAACTCCCCCAGCCCCTCTCTTTATCTAAATAGAGGGGAGATAAAGTCAAAATAAAAATCAAGAGAGTTTATTGCAGAGAGAAAAACATTTGAAAAGAACAAGAAGAATGAGATGAAAACAAATAAAGGGATAAGAGAGGAGAAAGAATAGTGAGTTTATATGTAGATAAATTTATAAAAATGTCATTAGAAGAAGATTTAGGATTGTTGGGGGATATAACAACAGATAATTTGTTTAATGAAATGGATTATTCTGAGGCGTATATTAATTTTAGAGAGGAAGCAGTAATATCAGGAGTGGAGATAGCAAAAAGAGTATTTGAGATATTAGATGAAAATGTAAAATTTAAAGCATTCAAGAAAGATGGAGAAATATCCAAAAAAGGTGAAAATATAATAAAAATATCAGGAAAAACAAAAGCTATTTTAAAAGGAGAAAGATTGGCATTGAATATTATGCAAAGGATGTCAGGAATAGCGACTAATTCAAAAAAGTACATGGAAAAAATAGAAGGATTATCGACAAGAATAGCAGATACTAGAAAGACAACACCATTATTTAGATATTTTGAAAAATTGGCAGTAAGACATGGTGGAGGAAGCAATCATAGATTTGCATTATATGATGCGGTAATGATAAAGGATAACCATATATTAGCAGCGGGAAGCATAACAGATGCAGTAGAAACTATAAGAAGGAATATTTCTCATACAACTAAAATAGAAGTAGAAGTAGAAAATTTAGAACAAGCAAAAGAAGCGTTAGCAGTAAAAGCAGATATTATTATGTTAGATAATATTAGAGGAGAAAAATTAGCTGAATGTGTAAAATTATTAAAAGGAAAGGCAATTATAGAAGCTTCAGGAAATATAAATTTGAGTAATTTAGAGGAAATCGCCAAAAAAGGAGTAGATGTTATATCAACGGGTGCAATAATATATAGTGCCGATAATATAGATATAGGTATGGACTTTATCTAAATGAATGGAGGAGAGAAATATGGGAAAATTTATAGAAAGTGTAAAGGGGTTTATGTCTGTAAAAATTGGGAGGGCAGGACTTTCGATTAAATTGAGTAAATTTACAATATTTTTAGTATCCATATTTTTAATAGTAATTGGTGTTATTTTAATTAATGTAGTAGAAACAGAAATATCTCAGAGAAATATTCAAATAGAAAGACATAGAAAAATGATTAAAACTCTTGAAAAAGAAATAGATGTACAAAATGAAGAATTAGAAGAATTAAAGGAATTTAAAAAATTGATGGAAGCAATTCAAAATTTAAGTAGAAGAATATTAAATGAAGAAGAACAAAAGAATTTGGCAAAAGTAGTATATAGTGAAAGTCAAAAATATAAATATAACTGAAGAATGGTATTATCTGTAATTATGACAGAAAGTAGTTTAAGACCAAATTTAAAATCAAGAGATCCTTCCTATGGTTTAATGCAAATAAAATATGGAACAGCAAAAGAAGTAGGAAACAAAATGGGTATGGAATTAAATAACAGATATGAATTATATAATATAAAAAAAAATGTTGAAATAGGAAGTTTTTATTTATTTGAACAAATATTAAGATTTAAAAATGTCAAAAAAGGAATTGTAGCATATAATTTAGGGCCAAACAAAACAAGTAAAATAAATAAAAGAAAAAATGGTGGAGAAATCGAGACTAAATATTTGATAAAAGTTTTAAAAAATTATGAATATCTCAAAAAAGGGTACTAATAACTTTAGTTTTACGTACCCTCTAGTCTCTCCAAGATTGTAACGGTCGGGTGAGGTTAATATTGGCGTTGTGAAGTAAGATTAAATTGTTGCTTTAGTTGATAAAAAATAAAATTTTAGTTATGAAAAATAATTAAGAATATCAGTTATAGAGTAAAAGGAGTAAAAGTGTAGGTATTTATAAGAATTTAAAATTAAATTTGCAAAATTAAAATAATTTGTTTATAATAG